>TARA_R100000329_G_scaffold5062_1_pt1 | contig 26743 bp, 33 predicted proteins | sample TARA_R100000329 | Tara Oceans TARA_R100000329 (sample SAMEA2620783) | marine metagenome | biome: marine biome (ENVO:00000447); feature: surface water layer (ENVO:00002042); material: "saline water (ENVO:00002010), including plankton (ENVO:xxxxxxxx)" | depth 5 m | reverse complement strand
CAGCATTGAGAACTGCTTGCTCTAATGTATCTAAAATTTTACGATGCTCTTTAATAGCCTCAATAATATCGACTGCGTTTTTCTTTTTGATAATTCTATCAAAAGAAACTCTTAAAGTGTCAGCGCACTTATTTGCAATAGATTTATTTAAAGTTTGATATAGCTCTGTTCTATCCTCAATGCTCGATTCATCCATACTAAAATCTAAACCAAAAGAATCTAATGTTGAAGATAATTCATTTAAAGATTCCTTACCAAAACCAGGCATACGTAGGAATTCTTCTTTTGACCTAATAACTATATCCCTCAACTTCCAAATTTCCATTTCAGCTAATATTTTTGATGTTCTACGACTTAAAGTTGATAAATTAGATATTTGTTTATCTAAAACATTACTCATCTCTACTCCTTCCTGGCTTACCATTTGTTTTCAAAAGTTTATTAATGTATTTATCTGTGGGTTGTTTTGTTTTTTTAGCCCGTATATCAACATATTCATGTATCATTTTAGAAATCATACTTGCAGGTGATCTGAATTTTGCATTACATAATGCTTTTAGAATATCATAATCTGGTTTTCTAACTGCAACTGATTTAAATTTGTTTATGTCCATTTTTTACTCCTTTGTTTAGTTTATTTGGGGTCATACCAAACATGAAAAATCCATCCTTATCTTGGTATAGTTTTTTAAACCCTAACTTTCTTAATTTAGTTGGCACTTTTACATTTTTATTTTTACTTGTAGCCATGTTTCTTGCACTCCTCTTTGCATTGTTGTCGTGTTTTAATTTGAGGGTTTGACATTACATTGTGTACTCTCTCAAAATACGGATTAGTATCACCAAATGACCAGCCCTTGTACCTGCTTAATCTATCAATAGCAGCAAGCATACTATCTCTCCATTCTTTCTTTACCATAATATTGGACCTAAGATTATTGCTAAGATAACCAATAATGTTTTTGGAAAAGAAATCAAAAGAATAAGGATCAATAAAAAAAATTCTAGATTGTCGAACTTCATTTTTTCTCCTGTTTACATTTTATCTCATCGTTAACTAACAGACTAACTATTTCTTGATTGAAAGGTTTATACAAATTACCAAAATCGTCACTCAAAAAAATATTCTTGACGTTTTGTTCATGTTTTATTTTTTCATTAGAAGTCATCATCGATTTACCATAGTAATCTTGTGAATCAATGTTGCTTAGTTGCCTGTCTAGTTTTTTGACAAGTTGCACAAATTGTTGTGACTGACTGTTTATGTGTATTTTCATAGTCCCATTTACATAGGAGATCATCAAGAGAATGTCAAGAATTTAATTTTGTGTTATAATAAATTTATGAATTATATTATGATTGGAATTCTTTGTATTTCTTCTTTTACTGAACCAGATTGTATTTTTTTCAATGAAGATCCAATAAAAAATTACACATCTTTTGAAAGCTGCCAAAAGGAAGCTGTCAAAAAAGTCAATGAAATGGGGCCAAATTTAAAAAATAACGGCATTCCTGTAACATCTATAAAAATCTACTGCATGCTTGACAAAAGTCAAAATACTTGATTTTTCACTTAAAAGTTGATAAGATAATCACATGAGGCAATATCTATGCCAGATCAGAGTAGCTGGACTTTATATTCATTGTGTCGTAATGGCTGCTAGTGAAGAGATGGTGCTAGATAAAATTGCTGAAAGTTTAAACCAGGGTTCTTATAAGGTTGAAGAAGAAGGTTTCTACGATCCTAAAAGAATCTATGTAACTTTTGAGGAGACTTCAAATGGCGTTACAGAAACTGGTGTCGGAAAAACTGCAACTTGAAAGTCAATGGGCTAACAAGGCGCTAACTCAAGGAAGAGTAACTAGTGATATGCGGTGGATTGACATTAGAATAAAAGAGCTCAAAAAAAAGATCAATGATCAAAGTGTTGTTGATGCTGTTGATGAGTTAAAAAAAACTGGCTAAATAGTCAGTTAAATTGTTTTTTTCTTAAAATCGTTGATTCGGTAAAGGGACTTATGCCCTGAATTTTAAGCATACAGTCTGCACAATAATATCTGTTGTAATCAACTACTACTGCTGTTTTGTTACAATTCCTCTCTTCACATTTTCTGTAAAAAGATGAGTTACTTTCTCTGTGTATTTTTTTATTTTTCCTTCCCATAATTTTTCCATCAGTTTACTCATGTCAGGATGTAATTCCCAACAAAGAACATTCAATCTTGAAAAAAAATGAATTTCAGCTTTGTCTCTAGCTTTATAAAAAAAACTAGCATCACCATGCTTTTTTAGGATTTTAAATCTATGGTTTCCGTTCCTTAATCTTAACTCGTCATCAACAACCATCGGACACAAAAGACCATTTGATTCTATGTCAGACCGAACTGTTTGTTTAAAATCTGGATGTACACCGTGGACAATTTTTATGTCTTCAAATTTTAATAACTCTAATCTATCTTTAAATATTCTATACAAAGGCCAGATAACAGTTCCAGATCCTGCAATTATATTTTTATGTAGCTTCTCCAAAATCTTCTCCTAATGCCATGTCAACTTTACTTGGGACTTTAAATTCCATACATGTCTCCATTGTTTTTTTAATCTTATCTATATCAGATTTATCATGAATATCAAAACATAATTCATCATGTATTTGAAGCTTTGGTAGAAAACCAGCTTCTCTACAACTTACAATGGCTTGTTTTGTTTGATCTGCGGCTGACCCTTGGATAAGTCTGTTAAGTGCTTTGTAGGTAAACGCTCGTTTTATGTTATTTCTACCATATTTTGCAACAGCATTTTCAAAAGTTTCAGGTGAGTGTATACCAAAATCTTTTGTCTCCCACATATTAAATCTACACTTTCTGCCTTTTTTTGTACGTATGACACCTTCATCACTTGCTTTTTTCATACATCTATCAGATAATAATTTTACAAATGGTACTTTACGATTATATTTTGTTATTAAGTTTTCTGCTTCTTCCTTTGATAGTCCTAGGGATATCGCTAGTTTATTTTTACCCATCCCATACATTAGACCTAATCCTATTGTCTTCGCTTGTGATCTTTCTATGCCTGCTAGATCTGCTACTGTTTGATGGAAGTCTGTTTCTGAATTAGAATAAGCTGTAACTAATTCGTTTGATCCTTCATAACCTTCCCCGATACTTGCTGCATAGTGAACGACCATTCTTGGTTCTTGTTGGGAGTAATCGAATGAACCCCATTTACAGTTTTCTTCGGGTAAGAATAAACCTCGGATTCTTCTTGCATAATCTTTGTTACGTGCTGGTAACTGTTGAAGATTAGGATTAGCCATAGAGAGACGGCCAGAAACGGTCCCACCACTATCGCTACGTAATTGATTAATTTCACCATGAATACGACCGTTATACTCGTACTTAAGTATGCTTTGCAAGAAGGTACCATGAAATTTATTTATTTCTCTAGCTTGCATAATTAATTTACAAATTTTATGTTTTGAATTTGAAAGCCAATTGGTTGTGAAACTTGGTTCGCCTGTTGCGGTTCTTGGAAAATCTATTTTCAATCTCTCGAATACATGACCAATGGCCCGTGCTTTCCAAACGTCTACGTCTGACCCCGCGATTTTCTTAATATCCATCAAAACACCCTTTTCCTCGTCCATAAACGTGTTTTTAAGGGCATTTGCCTTATCTACGTCCACTCGTATACCTTTTTCCCTCATTTCAATTAAAATGGGCAATAAGGACGATTCTAGACTCCAAACGGTTTCAAGTGACTGGCTTTTAATTTCATGTTTAAATCTCTGCCATAATAGATACGTGAGCCGTGCATCTTGTTCCGCGTAAAAACCGACATGTTCGGCAGGCAACTTCCACATTTCAGCTTTTGGGTCTATACCATGGTCTTTTGCTGCTTCATTTAAATCTTGTTCACTTTTTAATTCTCCTAAATAATCTTTGGCTAAGGCATTTAAACTATATGACCACCTTGTTTCATCTACTATACCCGCAGCAATCATGGTATCAACAATTGGGCCATTTATTTTTATACCCATTCTCCGTAACCAACCGACATCATATTGAGCATTATGAAATATTTTTGTAGCAGGTAAGGCACATACATCCTTTATATAATTTTTTACTTGTTCAGGTATCATGTTACCCCCACCAAAATGATTGAATGGATAATACCCTTGCCAACCTTCAACGGCTACTGCAAAACCAATTACATAACCATTACCTGTAGCCCAACCAGCTCCTAATTTTTCATTGATACCATCATCTCTTGTTTCTAAGTCAATTGCTATTTCATTGAAACCCGAAAGATCTTTATACTCAGATGGACAAGACCAAATATGTTTTTTAAAATTAAATGTAAATTGTAAACTCATTCTACAAATTTCTTTTTTACTAACTTATTGATTTGATGTTTATTACTAAATGCATAAAGACAACCTTTATAATCATGTGCAAATATTTCGAAAAAAGGGCCTTCAGGACCATTACAACCTTTTCTAGTAGGATAAATTTCTAAAATAAATTTATGTCTAGCTACCGTTATGTTTTTTCTTTTTAGGTAGGCCATTTAAGTCTTTAAGTTTTAATTTTTCTAATTCACAATAATGAATTATTTTATCTAAGTCTTCCACTCCATTTTTATTTAAGTAACGACACACATACTTAATAACGTTCCCTTGAAAAAAAGATAAATTATTTTTTGAAATAAATTCATAAGGTTGAATATGAAAATCTTTGTAATGATTTCCACCTATTTGACGTTGTTGTGGAAAGGAATCTTTAAATATATCTTCGTTTGTCATATTTTAAATTCTTGTAATACTTTTAACTTTTCCTCTGCGTTTGCAATTTTTTCAATAAGTTTGTCTACCTCATCAATATGCTGTGGATGCTCACCTATACCAACAGGTTTCTCCATATATATTTTAAGAGTTGCTTCAGCTTCAGAAATTTGTGCATTATATCTGTCTTCTAATGCGTGTATTATTACTTGTTTAAACTCCACACATACCTTCACATTCATTATTGAATAAATCTTGTTGATCGTCTTCTTTAAATTGAACCTCATCCAAAGGTTTACACTGTCTATGAACAAAATTGTTTACTGGTGTTTTATGCATTCTCATTTGTTTATCAAATTCTACAGCTTTTTCAAACTCTTTCGGTCTATTGTTTTTCATATCTAGCCAAAAAGCATCATCATGAAAAGGACAACCAATACAAGCTGACTTTGCGGGAGTTTTGTAGCCTCTACCTTCATACCACTTTAAACAATCTTTTCGTGACATATTTTTTTCTATAAGAGGCCAAGTATTTTTCTGCCACCAAAACCTAGATGGTTTCATTCTCATAATTTCATCAGTTGAAATACCAACCCAAACCTCTACCCAATCATCTTTTTTCATTCTCTGTCTAGGTTTATAACCCAAAACTTCTCTTATCTTTTTTGCAATTGGTGATATTTTGTATTCTCTTGTGCATTGTCTCCTACCCATACCTTTTTTACCTTTTTCATTTAAAGTATAAAATGGTGCAGAAGCGAATTGGTTGCCTCCAGGAGACAAAGCTTTTAGTATATCTTTATCTAAATCTCCCTTTTTACAAATATGTATTGGTATTGAAATTGTTTTCTTTAACCATTCTAAATGTTCAAGGACTGGAGCAGGTTCCCAACCTGTATCAGCGAATACCATAAAATCAGGCCTTTCCTCAAATAAACCTTCATGAGCCATTAAAGCCATTGTGCTTGATTGCACACCAGCACCTAATGAAAGTACTCTTGCAAGTGGCTTATCTTTCCTCTTTATCAATTTACCCTCTATTTTTGTAATCATGTTTCTTCATGTATATTAAATAGTCTTCACCTATAGGATAGTGATATTTATAATCTGTGCTCAAGATATGTAAAGTATCTTTTGCACGAGTTCCTCCAGTATACCAAACTTTTTTTTCATGAGACTTTTCTTGTTTATTTTTATGTCTGTAACTTGAAGGCCAGTTTGCTTTTGAATATAAAACAACATGGTTTGCTTCATCACCTTTAACACTGTGTATTGTATCAATCACTACGATAGGTGAACCATCTAAAGCTTTATTACCATACCTTTTCAATAATCTTAAAAAGTAAATAACCTGCCTAGGAGAAAAATTTCTTTTTAATATCCACCACCATTGTTTACTTTGCATTTCATCTGGCATATCTAAACCACACCATTCTTTTAAATCATTAAAATTATATTCTTGAAAGTCTGGCACACCTTTCCAAAATTTAGGTGTTCTAAAATCTGCATCCTTTAATTCTCTAATATATTTAAACATAATTTCAGCGTCCTTTTTCCCTATCTTTTTACCCTTACTAATTGCTGTCCAAGCTTTTATAGCCTGCCATTGTTTTACATCAAAGGACTTGTTACCTTCATTGTCAGAAAAATATATTCCAGCATCCTTAGCCAATGATTTTAGTTCATTAACTGTAGAATGAACTCTCCCTAATAAAAACCAAGTACCTTCTAAATCAAAAGGAATTTCTTTAAAATTAAGATATCTTTTAACAGCACTTTCTTTATCTTTGGGACTAAATGTTTTATCAATACTATCTAGAATTCCACGACGCATTACTTGTGTGAATTCATGTATAGCTTTACCATATCTTCTAGTTTTCTTTAAAACAACTTTTCTTCCAGGAAAATAATGAGTAAAATATTTTGAATCTGCACCATTCCATTGATAAATCGCTTGATCATCATCCCCCGCTAAATAAATTTTTTTAACTTTATCAACCATTTTGTAAATGACTGACCATTGCAAAGGAGTAAAATCTTGAGCTTCATCTAAAATTAATACTTCTAATTCTGGGAACTCAACAGAATCAATAGCTCTTTCAATCATATCTGCAAAATCAATAAAAGAAACTTCACCACCAGATCTTTTGTAATGTTCATATGTATCTATTTTTCTTAAAAAAACATCTAAAGAATCTTTTCTATTGCCCTCTTGTTTGTATACAAAAATTGGATCTTGCATCATATTACGAGCTTTGTCGTAGATTCCTATCGACCAATCTTTATATGTAAAATTATCTTCAGCCAACCTATTGTCAGACCTCTTAACAAAATTGTTTGTCAAAGCATAATCAATCATGCAATCCTTTGGATCAAATATTTCTTCTTCAAAATACCTTCTACAATATGAATGTAATGTTCTAAATCTACTAAACTGTTTATCACTAATGTTTGGAAATGCTTCCAAAGCTCTTTTAACTGCTGTATTAACTGCTTTATTGGTAAATGAAATGAAAGCAATTTTTTCTGGATCTATACCTTTTCTTATATATTTTTTTACAACTCTTTCTATTAAAGTCCATGTTTTACCCGTACCTGGTGGGCCAAATATTTTGACAGTCTTATGGTAAAGTTGTTTATGCTTTTGGAGTTCTGAATTTTGTATGATATTGGTCATCCATCTCGCTTATAATATTTTGCGTATTTGTTTGTGCTTGTTGTCGTATAGCTTGGTGATTAACAAATTCAGGCATTTGTACATACCAAACATTTTTTTCACCTTCATGATAATCATGTTTATCACATTTTAAAAGTCTTAATGCTTCAACAACAGAAGCAAAAGCTTTATTAGAAGTTCTCTTTAAATATCTATCCAATGTAGCTCTTTTAAAGTATATCATATTGGATTTTGAATCCAAAACAGTATAGCCATCTTTAAGTTTATTAAAATCATCTTGTTCTATAGTAGTTTCAAAAAAATCTTTTAATGTTTGATACTGCTCTTCTTCAAGTGTATCTTCATATTTAAGTTTTGTATTTTCAATTGCTGACTCAACAATATGCTTCATCAATAACTCAAAAGGATCTGGGCCTTTCTTTGGTCTAGGTAAAGTCAACCAATAAATTCTATGTTTTGCAAGACACGTTCTAAAAGTTTTTTGATCTTTTATATCTTCAGCTCTAAAAGAAATATGTGTATCTCTAAAATCACATTCCCATATTATTCCTTTTGTATCTTGAGTATAAATTATATTTTTAAAATCATTTTTAATATCGGGAGCCTGCACACCGATTCCAAGTTTTCTTAATTTACATGTTTCTTTATCACAAATACTTGCAACAAAACCATGTTTAGGTGGACAAAAATATTCATAACCCTTTGTGTGAACAGATTGTGCAACCATATCACTTTCACTTCTTTTCAAAGGTCCTTTTGGATGGTTACCATAAATAACTTTTTGTCGTTCCCAGGCTATGTCCTTGAGTTGCTTAACTGTTAAACTGCCCTCTGCTTTTTTCATTTCAGTCACACAAATGTTGAAGAGCATATTATTTCTTTCTCCTGTCCAGCCCTCTTGAATTACCTTTTGCACACAAGGCGGATACTCCCTCCAATCTGTTTCTGCATTATATTCTGTAATTTTTAATTTTAAAAAATCTTTTGGATCAACTGTTTTTTTCTTTGCTAACTCTATAAAACCACCTAACATTAATGGAGTGTTTTGATCATCAAATGCATACTCAATGGCAGCGTCTGCTTTATGATAAGGCATTCCCACTGCCTTGTTAAGTGGAAATACTTCTTTTGATAAAAAATATTCTTTATTAATTTGCTCTAGTTTATCTTTGATTTTAATTTTATCTGCCCAATCTGAAAAGAAAATAAATAAGTGAAGACCACCAGATTTAGATTTAACAGGCACAAGTGGTAAATCAAAATCTCTAATTATATCTACATACTTTTTTTGTGAATATGCTTTATAATTAGCAGGGTCTATGTCTATACAAGACCACCTCAACTTATCACCGTTTTCTGGTCGGATTCCTATTAAGACGTCACCCTTAATATGATCTGCCCAAAGTTGTTCGGTAACTGGTTCGTGAACCGTGAGGTAGTCTGCTTTTTTCTTACCCCGTTCATCAGTTTCTCCCGTCAGAGAAACTGTGATGAACTGGGAAGAGTCACCCTCAAATAATTTGAGTAACTCTTTTTGCATTAGAATGGTGTGGCTTCTTTTGTGACTTCCTTTTTAGCAGCTTCTTCTTTACCGAAGTCGACCTTACCAAAGATGTCCGATTTCATCGCACTCTCATAAAACGCTTTTGACGCTTCTAATGTACCCGCCAATTTTGGATCGTCTAGATATCTATCGAATTCGACAACCCACCCATACCAAGAGTTTTGTGAGTTACTTTCTTTAGTGGTCTTCAATCTATAGGCAGTTGCCCAAGATGGTGGAGTAAAGAAACCTTTTTTACCTTTAAGTTTTCTACTTGCAATCATAGAATTCCAAGTTTTTGATTTCTTCTTTTGAGTAGATTTCATAGTAATCAATGCTGACTCCACAGGTGCATAATTACTATCTAAGATATAAACAAAATGGTTACCTGTATCTTCAATGTAGTTACCATTTTCAAGTCTATCTTTTCCATCATCACCTCTTACAGTTTGAGACATGATTGATGGGTCATTGTGTATACCAACAGGTCTACCTGGACTATCACCTCTATCTTTCCACTCATTAAAGGTATTGATATATAAACATGGTACAACAATTAAACCATCTTTACCTTTGTAAAGAGAACCAGTTATTTCATTGTAAATGTCACCTTGTTTTGCAGTCTCAATGTACTTGCCATCTGATTCGTCAAGCACTGGTGAGTTTGCATAAAGGATTTTTAGAATTGGGAGTCTAGTATCCCTAGCAGTGACAAATTCTTGACCTTGTCCTGCTAACTCTTCCAAATTAAATTGAGTTGGAAGGGACGCTTCTTTTTTAACTGCTACGTCCTTTGCAGTCTCTTTTGCTTGTTGCATGTTACTCCTTCGTCTTTATTTTCGTTCGTGTTGCTACGTAAACACCGAATAAATCAGCAGGAACATTACGACCATTCGAGATTTCATCTTTGACAAAACCTTTTAGAGTCATAGGCTCTACCTTTTCGGCTTGTTTGACATTATGCCCCTTATTTCTTAATTCGTCAACCAAAGATTTAGCTTCATTGTCTTGGCTTCTTCCAAAAGTTAAGGTGACATTGTTTTTGATTAAATCACCGTGACCATTATCACGTAACCAATCAAAAGCTTCTTGTTGTCGGGATACAGGTATTCTCGCAGAATAATATGGTTTTACTTCTACTGAAGAACCATCATTCAACTTTAATAACTGTAATCCACATTGTTGCATGAGGTTTGGTATATCGTTTTCAGAAAGTTTTAGCTCGGCTGCTTTTATTTTTTTGAGTTTATCTTCTAGCGCTGTTACTTCTTTCTGGATGTCCAATAACTCATTACATTTTTTAGCGATGTCTGCTGACATGCTAGTATCGATTCGTATATCTTTCGATAACTCCTCTAAGTCCATAGTGACCTCCTATTTTATGTACCGACTATATAAATTACGAGTTTGACATTGTAAAGAAAAAAATATATTAATGGGACAGCTCTTAGGAGATAGCCACGAATGACGAAACATTATAAATATAAAACAAAACCTTTTGAACATCAAAGACAAGCACTTATTCAAGGAGCGGAAAAAAGAAACTTCGCATACTTCATGGAAATGGGTACTGGTAAAACAAAAGTTGCCATTGACAACGCCTGTTGGTTGTATCAACAAAATAAAATTTGCACAGTAATAGTAATAGCACCAAATTCAGTGTACAGAAATTGGATAAAAGAGATTAAAACACATTCTCCCGTTTCAGATCTTAACATTTGTGCCCATAAAGTGGACTCTTTCAGGTACAAGGATGGTCATTTAAATTGGTTTTTAATTAATGTCGAAGCACTTTCTCATACAAGTGGCGTTCGAGTTTTACAAGAAATCACTCAAAATTATTTTTCTTCCTGTATGATGATTCTAGACGAAAGTACAACAATAAAAAACAGAACAGCAAAAAGATCAAAAAACATTTGTAAATTAGGTAAACCAATCCAATACAAAAGGATACTAACAGGCTCGCCAATAACAAAATCTCCATTAGATTTATTTACTCAATGTGCCTTTCTAAGTGAATCTTTATTAGGATTCAAATCTTTTTTTACTTTTAGAGCAAGATACGCCGTAATGCAACAAATAGAAATGAATGGGAGAGCAGTATTATTTCCTAAATATTATACAAATCTTAATGAATTAGAAGAAAAACTTAAAACTTTTTCATATAGAGTAAGAAAACATGAATGCTTAGATCTTCCTGAAAAATTATATCAAGTTAGACAATTGAATATGTCTATTGAACAAAATGAGGTATACCAGCAATTAAGAAGAAATGCATTTGCTATCTTACAAGACAAAGAAGTTAGTTTTGCTAATAAGTTGACAGAAATTATCAAACTTCATCAAGTTTGTAATGGCTATGTAAAATCAGATGATGGAACTGTTACGCCGTTTGATAATTGTGCTAAACTTAAAGACTTAATGACAATAATTGAGGAGGGGGAAGGTAAATTTATTATCTGGGCTAACTATGTACACAACATTAAAACAATTATTCAAGCGTTACAAAAGTCTTACGGTAATGATTCTGTGGTTGCTATTTACGGAGAAGTTTCAACAGAAGATAGGACGAAAGCTGTCGAACGTTTCCAGAATGATGATAGTTGCCGTTTTTTTGTTGGTAATCCTTCCACTGGTGGTTATGGTCTCACTCTTACCAATGCTAGTTATGTTATTTATTTCAGTAACTCTTACAATTTGGAAGTTCGCCAACAATCTGAGGATAGAGCTCATAGAATTGGTCAAAAGAAAAATGTAACTTATATAGATCTTATTATGAGAGACACAATTGATCAATTAATTATTGGATCTTTAAAGAAAAAAATAAAGATAAGTGCAGAAACTTTAGGTGAAGAAGTTCTCAAGTGGCTTTGATTTTATAGTACTGCTCTACTCTTTCAAACCAAAGTTCTTCATATTCGGCAAGTCTAGCTTCATCTAATTCAAAACTTTGAAACTGTAAATCTTTGGTACACATTGCAACTAAACCTCCCATAATTGGCCCGTGATTCTTCTTATGTGCTAAGGAATATGCTGCTAACTGATAGTAATAATCTGTTACCCATTCTTCCCTTTTCAATTTATTACTTTGTTTAAAATCAATTATATAAGGTTTATCTTTGTATAATCCTACTAAATCAGTACTTCCAGCCCATCTTTGTTCATATTCTAAACTAACTTCACTACCATAAATAATTTTCAAAGGTTCTAAATTTTCAACTATTGTATGTGCCATCATCCTAGCTTGAGCACCGTCTTTTGATGTATTCCAATAACCGACTCCTTTTATGTAGTTTTCAAGCACGTAATGCATCTCAGTGCCACGTGTTGCTGCCTGGTTTGTTATTCTTTGAGCTTCTTTATAACCAACTCTTGCTCTCCATAAATCTAATGATTTTTTCTTTTCCTCTGATTGTGTAGCTGATAATATTGTTGTAACTGAGGGTACCTTTTTTTCACCTACTGCATAGGTTCGTGGCCCGTGATCGTCGTCACGAGTAAATTCTTTATAAGTATATTTATTTTGCCATTGAAAATCTGTAATCGTAAAAGTGGTGTCAGTTCGTATAATCTTCATGCAGTATGTTTACTGCATCATATCCATAAGTAAAGTTAAAAGTACTGCACCCATACCGCCAACAATCCAATATTCAACTCTTTTTATTCTTTCTTTCATTTCTTTTATCTGATCAAAAGTTTGCTTCTGCATGATTCTACAAAGCTTTTCATGATCTTCTATTTTTTGTAATGCAGATTTTTTAGGCATTTGTGTTCTCCGCTATTAGTTGACCTAAAGTATCATTAGGATTTAAAGCTGCAAAAGTTTTTGCTCTATTAACAGGTTGTGCAGGTTGTAGAGGAGTTGTTGGTGCAACCATACCTGCCTGACCACTTGTTTGATTTAATTGTGCTAATGAAAGAGATTCGTTATCAATTCTGTCCATAGCTTCATTTTCCATTACTGAAAGCATGTTTCCTCTAAAAAAGTTTTCAGCATCATTAATCATTTCAGTTGACGAATTTTTGATTTGTTTAAGTTCTGGATACATTCTATTTCTTATGTCATCTGCAATGCCATCAATAGTAAATTTTGATTGAGGTACTTTAGTTGGTGTTTGTAATAGATAACGACTTATTTCATTAAAATCTATTTTTTGTGGGTCAACTGTTGGTGAATCTTTGTCTTCATCTAAAACATAATTATACAAATCTGCAAAAGACTTTGACTGTGCTTTAGTCATTGGTTGATTGAAATAAGATTTAAACTCTCCTGTACCCGATAATTGTTCCATTCTTTTCATAGGATCAAATACTAAATCATAAAATTGTTTTACTCTTTGTGGGTCTGATAAAATTTTACCTGCATATCTACCTAATAAAATAAAAGATACAGTTGGTAGTAAACCTACTGTTGCAACCCCAGCTCCAGCTGCAATCGTACCTGACATAGGTAAAATACCTCCCATGACACTTCCTAAACCACCCATTTGAAATCTTCTTTTTAAATATGTTGATGCATCCCCAAGATCATATGAATACTGACCTTCCATTACATCAAGAAGATCTTCTATTTGTCTAACAGCTTTTGACCCCTCTTTACCGCCACCATACATGGTTATTAATTTATTTCTTGCAGTGGCCACTTCAGATGTCGTACCTACCAAACCTAAATTTTTTCTAAATTTACTTGGATCGAATTGAGCTACCTCGTCTACTTTTAGTCTTAATTGATCAAAAGGTATATCTCCTATACCTGATTCTATTACTTCATCAACTTTCATTCCTGCTTTTGTTAGCTCATCTTTTATAATTTCTTCATTAGCATTGTGTAAAAACTTATTATGCATAAAACCTTTATTTCTTATTGTTTCTAATTTGTTAAAAAGGGGAACAGAGTTTAATTTTGGTTTCATCATATAAGCATCATTGAATGCATCAAAAAAGTATATTTGTCGAAATCTATCAAAAATAGCTTGACCAGTTTTTCCTGTTTGACCTCCTCTGTCAGTGCCTAAAAGTTTTTTAATATTTGTTATTGATGCATCATCACCATTTTTAAAAACATTTAACAAACCATCTTCCCACAATTTATCTGCGTTGATATTTTGTTTACCTGCTATATTTAATAACCCTTTTTGAGTAAATATGTTTGAATCAAACTTGTTTAATATGTTTGTGCCTTTTAAAGCAGAACCTTGTGATTTAAATGTTCTTACACTTCTTGTAAATAATTCATTAGCTTTTAATAAATCTGCCTCTAACATTTTGATATCTCCGACTAAATCATTTAAATATTTGTCACCTGCTTCTTTACCAAAATCTTTAACTTGCTGATCATATGCTTCTTTTACCTGGTCGTTTTTTAATAAAGTATCAATACTTTCAGGGTTGGCTAAAGCGTTAAAATCTTTTTTAAAAGCACTGTCTAATCTTGCAGCTATTCCTAAAGGATTTTTAAAATTAGTTAAGGAAATAGCTTCTTTCATTTGTCTATGAAAATCAACATATTGTAATCCAGTTATTCCATCTTGCGCGAACCCAAAAGTATTTTCAATTGCATCTAAATACTTGAGTAAAGGGTCCATTGTTACATCAATTTCACCTCTTATTCTTGGGTCCTCTATACGTTGGCCAACAGGTGAAGCAATATCACCATAATACTTTTTAATTTCTCTTACTTCTTTTAGAAGATTATCCATTCTTATAAATGGAATTTTTCCACCACCTAAATTTTCTGCAGTTCTCATAACACCAAGATACTGTTGATCTATGATATCATTCCATTCTCGATAATTCTTTTTAATTTGATTTATAGCACCGTAACTCATTATTTGTGCATCTGCATAAGGAGTTGTTGAATCTAAAATATCTATCATTCTTCCATACGTTGCTTTTTCCATTTCAGCTCTTGCTCTTTTTTGTGGACCACCTACTGCAGGAAAAATAGTTATTGTTTTACCTGCATCTTTTAAACCCTTAGCTATAAAACCAACGTTTTCGTTAATAAGTGCCTGGGTATTTATTGGTAAAGATTGTTCTCTTGCTTTCTTTGCTAAATCATATGCTCGGTCTCCTTCTAAACCAATTGCTTGTCTATACCCTTTTGTCATAAGTCCTAACATCGGTGATAAAGCAAATGCACCAAAATTAAAATATAAAGCATTCTTCATAGCATCAGCTGCGTGAACCAAGGATCTTTCACCTATTGGTAAAGATCTAATATCATCTTCGCTTACGTTTGCTAAATCTTCTGAAGTTGTAGCAGCAAAGTCTGTCATTAAGTTTGCGGCATCAAAAGTTAAAGAACCAACACCAGCTCCCACTGAACCACCAAATTGTGATAGCGCTTCTGTATATAAAAAAGGAGTAGGACCTTTCATTCTTATTTGTCCAGGGCCTTGTTTAACAAAATCACCCATCTTACCAACAACACTTGCTAATCTTCCAAGTAATTTAGAGCCTCTCACCATAGGTAACTTCATCAATTGTTTTTGAAATGCATCTATTTTATTTGGTGAAATAATTGCTCTTTGGTCAACTCCAAATTCTGCTTTTGCATTATTAGCAATTAAAGACTTTACAAGCATGTCTCTGTTTTTAATGTAAGGTACAATTGTACCTGTTACATCACCAACAAGTTCTAAATCTTTTCTTTCAATACCAGTAGCCGTTTCAAAAGGTTCTAGCTTTTGTTGTTTTTGTGCAGCTAAAATTTCCATGGCAGCATTTTGTTCTGCCGCTATTTCATTAATACCACCATAACCTTTTAGCTCGCCTGATTTTAACAATGCATCGACTGCAAACTTTTGATCATCGTTTAAGTTTCTTATATCTAAAGACTTATTATCTAAAGCAGATTGTATTTCTTTAATTGTAGCCATAATTATTTTAAAACTATTGATTCAATCGCTGCATCAATATTCATTCTACTTTTCATTTGAGCTTGATTATTTTCATATTGCTTAATCATGTTCATATTATCTAATGAAGTTAAAAACTGATTACTACCACCTAAAGCTTGATAATTGCCTACTGTAGCTGCAAATTGATTATTTAAATCATTTATGATTGAAGCCATGTTTGTTCTAATTGTTTTTGGTGATAATAATAATCCAAAAATTTGTGTTCTTTCTCCAGCAGCATCGATATCTCTTTGTGTTAAACGATCTTCTTGTTTATTAGCATTTGCAATTAAGTATTTTAATCTTACCTCAACAAGTTTTGCTTTTACAATATTTGCTAATTCTTCATCACTTGGTCTAAATACTCCTGCTTTTGCTGCAATTGATCTAGCCTTTTTTTGATCTCTTGCTTTAGCTAAATCTTCTTGAAGACTTTTAGAAATTAAATTTCTTTCTTCTGGTTCTGCATTTTCTGAAACCATATTTTGTAAATATAAATCTGGGTTTCCTCCTGCCTCTCCAGTAATTAATGCATCCATACCTCCGATAAGATTTTCTGCACCACCTTTGATTAAACCTCTTGGTCCAATTTGATCATCAGGTAATTTGATTACAAATTGTGCCATACCAACACCTAAGTTTTGTCCTGACAATTGTGTTCTTAATTTCCTTAAACTAGCTGCATTGTCGCCTTCTGTACCTACAGCAACAGCATTAGTCAATTCACCTGTTAAGTCAGGAACCCAACTGAAAGTTCCGTCACCATTGTCTCTTTTAACAGCTTCGTAACCTTTATAAGGACCACTATCTAAATTTTTTACTTGAATAGCTTTTTGTCCATTAATGGCGTTAGGATCTTGAACTAAATACTGCTTTGTATCTGCACTTACTTGAAATTGGTTGGTTCCATCCTTTTTAGCTTTCAAATATGCAACAGCTAAATCATTTTTTCTTTCTTTCTCTTTAGCTTTTAAAGCAATTAAAGTATCAACAGTTTCTCCACCTGCTTGACCTGCAACATCTAAAAATCCTCTTATTCCTTTTTCACCAGTCTTTTTTGACATCAAACCACTTGCAAATTTTAGTGCAACTAAATAATTTGTGTCATCTCTACCACCTGTTAATTGATCCAAATCTTCAGAAAACTTTTTGAATTCTAATGAGTCTTTTGATAATTTTTTACCTGCTTCTTCTTTATTACTTGTTCTAACAATACTCTCTTCAATTTCTGCTGCAGTAGCGTCGCCATGTTTATCAGTTACAGAAACAATTTCTTTTTTCTGTTCTTCAGGAACGATATTAGAAGGATCTTGTTCAGTGGTTCCTGGCATCTTAGTAGAAGCTACTCTTTGCTTAACAGATTTTTTCTGAGCATCAGTTAATTTTGTGTTGTTTTCTTTTTCCCAATTCTCAATTAAAATATCAACTGGATCTCCTAAAACTTGGACATCTTTCTCATCAGCTCTAGATGTTAATGCTCCTGTACCAAGTAAAGCAGCACCCGCAGGTAATGTGCCTGGAGGTGTCATTTTTGTAATTCCTTTTCCTGTAGCAGATAAAGCTTCTTTAGCTTGACCAATTTTACCTGTTCTCTTACCCATACCTGCCATACGTAATGCTCGTCCCATTAATGGTGCAGACAATAATAAACCACCTAAACCACCAGCGACTTGACCATAATCACCTTCAATTGCTCCTCTACCAATTTCATTTACACTACCTGCAGCTATAGGTGCAGTAAGACCTAATTCTGCTGCTGTTACAGCACCTCTTGGTATTCTTCCTGCTCTGATGGCTTTTGATTCTAATCCACCTAATCCAGTAGTTCTTAGACCTTTTTGTTGACCTCCAATCCTTGTAGCTAAATTAGGTTGATTGCCTCCTGTCATAAAACCCATTTGTCCTTTAGGTGTCGCTCTTGCAGCTCTGAATGCTTGGTAACCTTTTCGAGCAGCTGGGCCAACTCTTCCTAAAATATTTAGAACTGTTCCTAAACCACCTATGACATGACCTGGAACATTACCTGTTTTTATTTGTTCGAAGTGTCTTGCTTTATTTGAAAAAAGTTTCCTTTTTAGAATTGGGTCATTCATTATCTTCTTCCTAAATTATATGCAGAATATGCTCCTATACCAGCACCTGCAGCTTGTGCTATGGGATTTGAACCTGGTGCCGTGGTTGCTGTAATACTACTTTGTGTTGTAGGTAAGTTTGTCATAATATTTTTTAAGAATTCTATTCTTTGATAAGGTTCATATGATCTTGCAAGTTGTGTTTGTCTTTCTGCATCCAATGCTTGTTGTCCAAGTTGTCTTTGAATTCCACCTGCTTGAAGTAAACTTTGAATATCTGCTTGTTGCATTGCTTGTTGTTGACCCCCTAATGCACCAAGTAATTGACCACCTTGTAATCCTGTCTGCGCCTGTAAAGCCTGTTGTCGTTGTGCAGCTCCAAGAGCTTGTCCAAATCCTGCCTGTTGTGCTCTACCCATTGCCTCTAAAGTTCTTCCTTGTAATTCTGCTTGTTGAACACCTTCTCTTCCACCACCAAATGCTCCCGATTGAACAGCATTTGCTGCTAGTTGATTTTGCATCATTTGACCTTGTCTTCCAATTTCTTGAGTTACAAATTGTTGGTATGGATTAAAAAATTGATTTATATTAGGTCCTTGACCCGCTGCTTGTAAACCAGAAAGCACTGAACCTATACCTGCTCGTGTTGCAGTTCCACCAACACCAGTAGTTCCTGCTGCTTGAAATCCTTGTTGTTGTAATCCTGAAGGTCCTGCAATTCTAAATGCAGGAATATTAATAGGTTGATTTGCTAAGTCTGTTGCTGCATCATAAAGTGCAAGTTTCCTAGATTCAACTTCAGGTGCTTCTCTTGTTATTGATACTTGCGTGCCTGAAGAGGATCCTCCGCCACCGCCGCCGCCAAATATTGCTCCCATATTATTTCATCTCCTTAGTATATAAATATCTTTTCACTTCCCAATCTCTTTCTTTTAAAAAATTTTTCCACCCAGGTCTTGCATGCACAGCTATTCTTTTACAATCTTCCTGAATAGCTAAATCTTCAATCGCTTGTGCAGCTTCATCCTGCCATAATTCTCTTTTTTCTCCTTTTAACAGCATAACTTCGCACTGTTTAAAATTCGGTAAAACCATAATCCTAGTGACAAATACACCGAACACTTTATATTTTTCACCATCGTCAGATCCAAACATTGTAAACAATTGAAAGGATCCATCTAAAAGACCTTTTTTAAGATCTTTTATACTCATAGGGTCACCATCATGTTTAAGGCTCTCCCTGAGCATGAAGTCAACAAGATTCCAATATTCTTCAATCTTATTAGAGGCTATATATAAAACCCCGACTTCTTTTTTAATTTTTTTCTTTTCTGGCAGCATCTAATAAATCAAAAATTCTTTTTAATTTTGCTTGTTGACCGTAAAAAAAAGCAGCTCCCTTTTTTCTCATATCTTTCATATCTGTAGGATTTGCCCCTTCCATTATACCCGCTCCCAAGATAGCATCAGCTCTTGAAACAAACTCACCATCTGCTAATTGTGCAAGCATCGTATCTTCGTCTTTATCACCATTGCCAGAACCATCTTCAACATAACCTGTTGCTCTAATATAATTATTTATATCATGCTCATCATGATCAGTTTTTGACGGTAAATAATTTATTCCACCTTTATTATATTTTGGAAGTGCATTTACAATTCCACCTTGATTAAAAGCAAAATATTGATTATCGAAATCATAAACATTTCCTGTATTTGTTTTTTCATCTTCATAATCAAATGTTTCTCCAATTCCTTCTAATGCACCCTTATTTTTTTCATAAGCTTTTTTGTAATCTTCTTCAGAAAAAGGTGGCTTAGGATCATCTCCAGCACCATCCATTAAAGATAACCCAGCAAAACCTAAACCAATTTTTGTACCTGTATCTAACCCTCTTAATCCTGAACCACCATATAAATCTTTAGCAGCCTTTATTTTATTTTTGTCACCCCCTGCTGATTTAATTGCATCTTTTAAAAGTTCTGGTTGTTTTTCTTCACCTACTAAATCTCTAATACCTTCTCTTGAAAACATTCTAGCTGGACCTGTTTCCAAGAATTGTTGACTGAGGGGTGCTCCTTGTTCCCCCAAAAATTTTCCAGAAAAACCTGGTAATGAAGTTTGACCAAAAGCTTGGAAAGGACCAAAGCCTGCCATACCTGCAAACTGTCCTAAACCTGCCATAGTTGCAGCATCCTTTAAAGAGGTTCTTGTAGATTTACCTCTTAGTTTTTGTACACCGAATGTTGCTAATGCAATAGTAAATGGATCCATAATAAATTTAACTAGTTATTATGGTATTTTAACTTATATATCGCTATTCATCAATATCATTCAATTTTTGTGAAGTCGTCATTAAACCTACCCCTGTAAGAGTATTCACCAATATGATTAATATACTCATCAATAAGAGCATATATTTTGCCCCCAATAGATGTCCATAATTTACAAAAATAAAAGTCCTCTCCAGTGTAGGTTTTTGTTTTAGGACTGTAGTATGAATCAAAAAAATTAAAATAATGAGGTCTTTCTATTAATTCACCATTTACCATGGTTTTTTGTACTATATTGAATTCTGAATATTCTTTTTCTAACCTTTCAAAAACACTTCTTTTTATCATCATCATTCCAGCAGGTCCTTTTGTTATCTCTATAAAGCCATCTTTAGGTCTTATATCATTTGGATCTGGCACTGTTATCGGATAAACGTGTCCCATTGTATTTGAATCATCATCATGTCTTTTAGAAAAATCTTTTTTAAATTTTATTGGATCAACTGTTTTCATGGGATATGGAATTAAAGATACGTCATGAGGAGAGTTTAATAATCTAAATACTGAACGTGTTGAAAATTCAATATCACTATCAATAAATAACATTCTATCTGCAGGAGATGTCATAAAATTTGAAACACAAAGATTTCTACCTTGTGTTACTAACGAAGATTTCATTAAATTAAATGATATATTTATTTTATTTAGAAGGCACTCTTTTTGCAAATCAAGACATGCTTTCATATAATGCATGGAAACATCAGAATGCACAGGTGTGCACACCATCAAACTATCAGTTTTTGTTTCGTTTGACACTTATAGCTCCTCGTAAAAAATCTGTCCAAAATCTAGACAAAACATTCCAATCATAATACCTTTTGTAATATTCCTGTTGAAATTGAAGACCCCAAGATAAATCTGATTGAAACATTTCTTTACATTGAAAAATACATTCCGCAGTTTGAATAGATAATTTTTCTTTATTTGGAGTATACGGTATATAAATAGGAAACTCAGCACAAGTTTCTGGTAAGGCACCGAGATCCGTGGTTATTAAAAGCTGTCCCGCTGCTAAGGATTCCATAGCAGATATACAAAATGTTTCTTCCCATATACTAGGGAAACAATTTACGTCATATTCTTTTAACTTTGCAACTAACTCTTTATGATCGCAGTAACCCATGTAATTAACATTTGGAAGATTTTTTGCTTTTTCCCATAAAGGTTCATAAGATTTGTCATTTTTTTCATAAAACGATGAGCCATAAATTTTTGTGCTTGAATAAACATCTAGAGTAATATCAGGATCTTTAATTTTTTCCATTGCTGCTAAAACAACTTCAAGACCTCTCCAAGGGGTAGATATGTAACACATCTTTAGTTTCTTTTTTGGTGAAAAATCAGTCTTTATTTTAAGTTCTTCATAATCTATTCCATTTTTAATCACAGTGCATTTATCTTCTGGTATTTTAAAAAAGTATCTATATTTTTCAAATGACCAATGTGAATTAAAAACATACCAGTCATATTTGTGATGATTTTCTTTATTTTGAAACCAAGGCTGTAAATTAGGTTGATCATAAGAGTTCTTCAACCATAGAATATTTGATTTTACAGGATCTAAAGGTTCTTTCTCTGGAACAGATGTTGTAATTTGAACAGAGTCTAGAATGACTTGATCAACGTACTTTTTTAGATAATCGTATTGAATTTCAGTTCCACCGTAAGGTCGCATTACAAATCAGTCTTACCAAAAACCTCAAGAGATGCAACTGTTATTTTTTGATTTACTTGTAAATCTTCATCTGTAGTATCTGTATTAGGATCATTTACATCCTCTTTAAATTCTACTTTGTCCTTATATTTCTTACCTGTCCTTTTATTTAAAACTTCTTCTTCAGCCTTTGCTGGTAGTACAGGAACTTCTTCACCATTTACAATAATTGTTTTTTGTGTCATTGTTTCCTTCCTTGACGATTATAAGGTTTATAACTCCTTTTTTTATTTTTGTTAAGTTTTTTTGTATGTCTGCGTGGCCTTTTTCTTGGTTTTGGACGTGGTATAAAATTAACAAATTTTCTTTTAGCCATTTTCTTGTGATCTATCTATTTGTGCGTAACTAATTACACCTTGTATTTTATTACTTCCTGTGGCTGCTTGAACTGTTACTGCATCTCCTGCCTCTAGGTTTATACCTTGTGGTGAAGCATTTACTTGTGACTTAGCAGCAACATCATCCCTAAAAAATTCATATTCTGTATTAGAATCAGATGCGTCTACAAGATTTATGTTTACTAGAATACCCGATGATGCATCATTGTTTGAACAATAAATACTTTTAACAATTAAAGTTGCATCAGTTGGGCACGTAAGCACTGTGGCTTTATTTGTGTTAGTTTGTACAAAACCTTGGTTTTTATATCTTATTGTCATGATAAAAAGTAATTAAACGCATCCTGTTCATTTTTCAAGTCTTGTTGATAAGATGTGTTAAGTTGGTTTTCAACAGTTTCAATCGCTTGGTTTATTTGCCTAAAATTTTCAGGTGTATATTCAGGTTGCGGTTCTGGTATGTAAACATTTATTTTTGCCATTATCGTCTTCCGTCTACATTTACATCGGCTCTAAAAGTACCAAATCTCCATGATTGATCTTTGTCCAAATTTTCAATTTTTATATTTGCTAATCTACCCCTTACTCGTGTATCTTTTTTACTTGTTGTTGTTTGAACAAGAAATTCTGCAGTTGTGGTATTTGTTGAGATTGGAAAGTCTTTTGTATTTAAAGTTACCTTTGCCTCTCCAACTAAATTTTTAAAATCAGGAAAAAATCTACTTACTCTTAATAAAAATTGACCATCCCCTTCGTTAGGTAAATCAAAATCTCCCGATAAAACAAATGCTGGTATTGCTGATGAATTTCCTGAAAGATCTATTTTATCTACCCCTACTTCATGTGCATAATATGTGCTTGCACCAAACGTATTAGTGGCGCCAAATAAGTTTGACGTGTTAGGTGTATCTGTTGTTACATATTCTGTAGCATAAGGAACTGCGTAAGTAGATGCATCTGCATATGTGCTTCTTGAAAGTGTCATTGTAGCCCAAGTATTTTCCACATAATTATAAACTGCCGATCTGTTATTTTGAAGAGATGGAGTAGTTAAAGGTTTACCTGCTGGGTAAAACCAATTTATTTCATTGAATAACGAGTTGTGTGAGGCATATATAATTTCGTTAGATGAATAATTTACACCAATATTATTTCCTGAAGTTGTAAAAACAAAATCTTCAATTAAAGATGGTAAAAGTTTTACTGTACCGTCAAACTTGAAAAATCCTCCAGCGTTACCCATCCAAAAAACTTGACCATCTGCATACACAGCAGCATGCTGACCTATACAACCACAGTTAGATCCTACTTGTCGTATGGAAAATGTAAAAGGTGGTCCAACAAACTGCATTACATAAGCAGCTTGATCAGTAAGAATTAAATTATAATCTTTACCAGATACAGCCGCTACTATTTTGTTTCCAGTGTCCAGTCTAAAAGTTCCTGCAGTATTAACAGATGTTGGATTATAAACATTATAATTTTCTTGATCACTAAATCTTATAAACATTGGATCTTGAGTAGCTCCATCTCCAATTGTAGTTTCAGTACCAAAATGTATCACATGTCTGTCTCTGTCTGAAGTAATTGTTAGCCTAGATGCTGTTGGCGCACCTGTCATAATTACTGCTCTTCTTTCAAGTGGATTCGATAAACCTGCATCCCATACCCAAGTCTTACCATCTTTGATTGTAGCTATAAGTTGTTGACCAAAATTATCTAAAGACCATGAACCTGGATCAAGAATAACTTGTGAAGAAGTTGTTGGATTACCCCAACCAACAGTTCCCCATGTACTTGTTCCCCAACCATAACCATATGTTTGAATAGTAGGTCCAATTTCTACATAAGGATTAATTATTCCACTGCCCGCTGCTGAAGTTGAAGCAGTAGATGCAGTCGGCATAGTAATTTCAAATGTATTCGCTGTTACATTACTTATTTCAAAAGTATTTAATTCAAAATCTGTTGAAGTATATCCTGTTCCAGATGGAGGTGTTACTGATGTAAAAGTAATGTATTCATTGTCGACTAATGCATGTGAGGTTTTATTTACTGTAACAGTGGTTGATGTATTCGTTGTAGTGAATGTTGCACCAGATATTGCTGTATCTAATGGTGTTATATCATAAAAAGCGTCTTCATAGTAAATGTATAAGGCTTTGGAGGTTCCTAAAGCAGCATATTTTCTTCCTTCCAAATCATTCCATGTATGCTGTGCTCTTGCAGGACCAGATATTTTCTTTTGACCAATAGCTTCGAATCCTCCAATTTTTTCAGGTTGACCATATCTAAATCTTACAAAATCGCTATCAATCCATTGCCCCTCTGAACCTGCAGGGGTATCAGATTTATTTATGCCTGGTCTAATCATAACGCTCCTTAAAGGCATAAACCCTCCTAAGTTTTTATAATATAATTTACAGCAACATAAGGTTGTAAAACAGACATACTACTACCTGAAAAAGATCCACCGTGGTTGTGTGCTCCACCACCACCTGTGTTTGCGGTAAAATATCTTTTTGCTCCAGAGCTATTTCCTGTATTTCTTGTACCAGCTGATTGAGATGCAGTAGAACCAAATTCTGAGTGACTTCCCTCTAAGTGATTGTGAGATGGTATTTGTGATATTGTAAGAGTATGATTAGCAACACTAACACTTCCAGACGGTGTTTGTGTAGCTGAGCCACCAGTTGAACCAATTGCTTTTGAACTTGATTTCCCTAAAGCTACATTATCTCTTAAATCAGGTAAATTAAATGTGTTAGATCCATCTCCAGCTCCATAAGTGGTTTGTATCTCGTTAAATAAAGCCGAGTAAGTAGTTCTAGAAACTGCACTTCCATCACAATTTAAAAAACCATCGGGTGCAGTGTCTTTTCCATGAGGAACAATTGTTCCTACTCTAACACCTGATGCTGAATATTTTGTATCTGAATATCCTGGCATTATTTATCCTTATAAGTCCAACCGACAGTCGCATCAGCATATACTAATGTAAAAGCTGCTCCCTGTACTGCTACTGTAAGGTCAGTTGTTGTATTTAATAATTTACTTGAATTTCTAGCAACAGTTAAATTATTAGAGTTAAAATTATATTTAGAATCTAAAAAAGTTACTTCATCGCCGATTGTTGGTGAAGCAGGTAACGTTACTGTAACAGCTGAAGATGTAGTGTCTATAAATAATTGAGCTCCCGCTTGAACTGTTTCAGATGCATTTATAGTTCTCCAAACTTTTTCTTCATGATCTTTAACAATATCAGTTCCATTTGCATGACAAATATATTTATGGCCTTCACATAATTTAAAACCTGTTTGACTTGTTACTTTGAATGTAAGAGAATTTCCTGCGTGGTCAGTACCATCAATGACAGAGAAATATTTATCTATTCCTGATGGAAAATTTACAACTCTATCGGCTGCAAGAGTGCCTGTAAATTTAAGGACCATGTTTCTAGCATTTGAAAGAGTACCATTAGACATACTTAATGTGACATCACTTGATGCTACATTTAAATCATCAACACCTGATATTGATTGTTGAACTAAATTAAGATTTGTATTTGTTTTTGTTCCCCACGTACCAGCGTTTTCACCCGTGGCCATGAGCTCAAGTTTTAAATCTGTAGAAAATGTTGATGGCATAATTTATTATAACCTCTCTAAGCGGCTATATCAACCTCAGTCCATGTGTTTGAAACTTGTTGATCAATTTCTGTCCAATTATTGCTTACTCCTTGATTTACATTAGTCCAATTATTTGAAATTGTTGGGTCTTCTTTTGGATCAATTGTTGCCCAAGCAGTAACAATAGGGCTGTTTAAAGACGAAGTTATGTTTAAACCTGTTAAATTTACAGGTGTATTTAAGTTTACGGTAATGGATCCTTGATTCGTTGTTAAAGATTGACCTGATACATTTACAGAGACACTTACTGTACCAATTGCATTTCCTTGTGAAATATTTAAACTGTTACCAGAAACAGTTACATTTGCATTTCCTATTATACTTGTTGAGCCTAACGAACCTGTTAAAGATAAACCTGTTGGTGTAACATTTGCATTAGCCGTTGTAGTAACTGAGTTTATTGAACTTCCAATAGTGTTTCCTGTAAGGCTTACATTTGAATTTGCTACAATTGTTTGTTGACCAAGATTAGAACTTATTTGTAAGCCAGTTAAATTAACTGGAGTGTTAACTTGAGCAGAAGTAGACCCAATGTTTGATGAAATTTGTATACCTGTGAGATTTACATTTGCGTTCGCTGTAATAGGAGAATTTCCTAAAGCACTATTTATTTGAACACCTGATACTGTTACAACGGCATTACTTGAACCTGTAGCAGCAAAAGGAGCTTCTGCAAATGTAGTTATT
>TARA_R100000329_G_scaffold57272_1_pt1 | contig 27379 bp, 22 predicted proteins | sample TARA_R100000329 | Tara Oceans TARA_R100000329 (sample SAMEA2620783) | marine metagenome | biome: marine biome (ENVO:00000447); feature: surface water layer (ENVO:00002042); material: "saline water (ENVO:00002010), including plankton (ENVO:xxxxxxxx)" | depth 5 m | reverse complement strand
ACAAAACTAACCGTACTTAAAAATAGATTTAATGGTCAAACTGGACCGATAGATGGAGTACTTAGTTACAACAAGGAAACTGGAAGATTAGTTGAAATACCCACCGCACAAGATTTTTAATGAAAAAACATGAAATTACTCGTAGCCTGTGAATATAGCGGAGTTGTAAGAGAAGCCTTCGCTAAAAAAGGTCACGATGCATGGTCATGTGATCTACTACCTACAGATCAACCAAGTGATAAACACATTCAAGGAGATGTTCTTGAAATAATTAATGATGGATAATATGAGACTCGCATTTGACGTAGAGACAAATGGACTATTGCGAGAACTTGATTGTATTCATTGTTTAGTAACTCAAGATTTAGATACTGGAAAAGTATTCAAATATGACGATACTGGACTACATGATTCAGTTATAACAGGCATACAAAGTCTGATGGTAGCTGATGAAATATGGGGTCATAACTCGATAGGTTTTGACTGCGAAGCAATCTTGCAATGTTATCCATTTTTTAAAGATAGTACCGCCAAAGTTTATGACACTTTGATTTTATCCAGGCTGTTCTTTATGGACATGTTGGATAGGGACTTTCGATCTAAACCACCAAACATGCCAGCTCAACTTTATGGTAGACATAGCCTAGAAAGTTGGGGTCATAGATTAGGCAAGTTTAAATCTGATTTTGGTAAACAACTTCATGGGGATTGGTCTACTTACAGCCCTGAGATGTTGGAGTATTGTGCTCAAGATGTGGAAGTATCAGTAGCTCTTATAAAGACTTTTGAACCAAAGCTAGAACAATACAAAAAACCAATAGAAACAGAACATAGATTAGCCAGGATTATGTCTTGGCAAGAAAGAGAAGGTTATCCATTTAACGTAGCCTTAGCTCACAAACTAGAAAACAAATTAAGAACAGAACTCGAACAGCTCTCAGACGAGATGCGGTCAACCTTTATATGGGTTGATGGAGGGAATTTCACACCAGCTCGCCCGAATCAGAATAAAGGGTATGTAACTGGTGCTGAATTTTGCAGACTCAAAGAGTTTAACCCAACCAGTAGGCAACATATAGCTTTTGCCTTTAAGAATTTTAGAGGTTGGGAACCCTTAGAAAAAACAGATACAGGTAGACCAAAAATTGACGAAAAAATTTTGGAGGAAATAGGGACTGAAGAATCTAAAAAATTTGCAAGAATATTAACTTTGCAAAAACATTTAGGTCAATTATCTGAAGGAACTAATGCCTGGTTAAAACAAGTAGATAAAGGAGGAAGGATACATCATAGCTGTGTCCTCAATACAAACACAGGGCGAATGTCGCATATACGTCCCAATTTATCCCAAGTAAAAAGTGACAAAGAATCAAGAGAACTTTTCAACCCTGGACCAGATCGTGTCCAAGTTGGAGCTGATGCTTCTGGCCTCGAATTACGCTGCCTTAGCCATTACCTTGCAAGGTATGACAATGGTGCGTTTGCGAAGGAAGTTGTTGAAGGAGACATACATTCCTACATGGCGGGAATATCTAAAGTCAGTCGTAAAACTCAAAAATCGGTAACTTATTGTCTCATCTATGGCGGGGGCGATTTTAAGTTAGGTCTGACCGCTGGAGCATCTAAAAAGGATGCTGTTAAAAGAGGTAAAGATCTACGAGGAAAGTTACTCAAAGGGATTAAAGGTTTAGCTGAATTAAATGAAGCAATACAAACAAGAGCACAACATGGAGTAATTAATGCCATTGATGGTAGACCTATCAGATTACAAGGCAAAGCCTACGCTGCATTGAACTATCTTTTGCAGAGTTGCGGAGCTGCAATTTGTAAGGCTTGGTTATTAAGAAGCAACCAATTACTACAAGAAAACAATATTGATTATTGGCCGTTGGCATTTGTCCACGATGAGATGCAACTCTCAGTTAAACCAGAGCATGCAGAGAAGGCATGTGAATTAATAAAAATAGCAATAAAGGATGTACGAACAGAGCTCGCTTTTCGATGTGAGCTCGATTGCGATACCCAAATCGGAAAAACATGGGCCGACTGTCATTAAGACATGTAAGACATGTGGAGAAACAAAACCCGATAGTGAATTTGAAAAGGCAGATGGTAGACATAGAGCAACTAGAAATAGATGCAAAGTTTGTTTTAAGAAGCAAGCAATACTTAGACGAAAACTAAGAAAAGAAAATCCACCACCAGCTCCAGGTATTTGTCCTATTTGTAAGGAAGAAACAACAGCCTGGGTACTAGATCATTGTCACCACACAGATACCTTTCGAGGGTATATGTGTAGGACTTGCAATGCAGGGATAGGTTTACTTCATGACGATATTGAGGTTCTTAATCGAGCCGTAGATTATCTCACTAAATAATGAAACCACTAAAACTATTAATAGACGCAGACTTTTTCTTTTATCGTGCCGCTGCAGCTGCAGAACTTGAGCTGGATTACAGCCAGGATCTAACAGTTGTTGTTGGTAATTTTAGCCAGGGCAAAAAGATTGTTGAAACAGAGATCTCACAATTATGTGAACGCTTTGATACTGACGATGTTTTACTAGCTTTTACCGATCAAAAGAATTTTAGAAAATGTGTTGACGAAACATACAAAGGAAATAGAACTAAACGCAAACCAGCTGGATACCTCAAGTTAAAAAATTGGGGCATGTTTAACTGGCCATCACTCATGAAGCCAGCACTTGAAGCTGATGATGTTTTAGGTGTCATTAGCACCAATGGAAGCATTAAAAACTTTGTACTTATTTCTCCTGATAAAGACATGGAACAAATACCTTGTCGTTTATACAACTTAAAAGAGGAATGGACACAAACACCTGAAGCAGCCAAACGAAAACTATACCAACAGACTCTAGAAGGAGATCAATGCGATGGTTATCGAGGTTGTCATGGAGTTGGGCCAAAATCTGCTGAAAAAATTTTAGCCAAAGTTGAAGATGGAGATTATTGGCCAGCCGTTGTTGATGCCTATTTGAAAGCAGGGCAGACAGAAGCAGATGCTTTAAGAACAATAAGACTTGCCAGGATTTTACAAGCTGAAGATTGGGATTCAGTAATGCAGCAACCTATCTTATTTACACCTTGAAATTAACAAAAAAAGAACTACTTTTTATAAAATATGCACTCATTAATAAACGTATGTACCGAGGAGCTGACCTTAATTTAGGTGCAACTGTTTGGGAAGAATGGATGCAAGATTTTTATTTAAAAATACTAGAAGAATTAAAACAACATGAGTAAATTCTCACCCTCTCATTACCAAAAAGGAATCATAGAAGTCTGGGATTTTATAGAAGATCAAGACTTAGATTATTTTCTCGGCAACGTAATTAAATACGTTTGTCGAGCTGGCTTTAAACATGACGAAGATACATTAGATGATCTTAGAAAAGCCAAAACATATCTCTCCAAAAAAATATCCATCATCGAAAAAGAAAATGACAATTACGCACTATGACTTTCAAGGTCAGGCGATCCAATTTAGATTGCAAATGGATCAGCCAATAGGTAAAGAAAAAGCTGATTTAAGGCTACAAAGAGAATTAATTAGTGAAGAATATTGGGAATTTAATCAAGCTTTAGCAGATTATAAACCAGATGAATATGCTCTTAAAGAACTAGCAGATTTAGTTTTTGTTTGTTTCCAATATGCTACTGCGGCTGGTTGGGAATTAGATCAAGCTTTAGACAGAGTATTTAAAAGTAATATGTCAAAGCTAGAAAATGGAAAGCCTGTCAAAAATGAACAGGGAAAAGTAACTAAAGGTCGTAATTACAAACCCCCTTATTTAAAAGATATTGTATGAATAATTTTATAGCTCGTACTGGAAGAGTACAAAGCTGGATTGATAATCCACAATCCCGCTTACCTGTTAGCTGCACAGTATTTGTAGTTGAAGACAGTATGGAGGGTGACAATGGGATCGAATCGTCTTTACGTTTTACTTCGTTTGCTCTCAGACATGCAGCTGGAGTTGCAATCCACCTATCCAAACTACGACCAAAGGGAACTGAAAATGGCAAAGGTCTTGTTGCAAGCGGCCCTGTCTCGTTTGGAAAAATCTACTCGGTCTTAAATGAAGTGTTGAGGAGAGGTGGTCAATATAAAAATGGTTCGATTACGTTGCATTTAGACCTATCGCATCCTGACATCCTGGAATTTATTGAAGCTGATAGAAGTGAATTACCCTGGGCGAAAAGATGTGTAGATCTCACTCCAATAATGTGGTATGAAGCTAGTCAAGAAGTTAAAGACGCATTATTACTTGCTATTAAAAGTGGAGATGTTTGGTTAAACAAGATCAAATACACAGGCAAGATGGAAAGGATTTATGGGAATGTTTGCTTAGAAATATATTTAAGGAGTAGAGGAACATGTTTGCTCGAACATATAAATTTACCGCAATGTGAAATAGAAGAGCTTTCGTCAGCCTTTATTCAAGGAATGACTGAGCTATGTGAACTACATAAAAAAACAGGAGTTGGAGATTCAGGAGAATACTTATCACCTGAAGAAGATAAACAAGTTGGATTAGGAATACTTGGTCTAGCTAATCTTCTTTCTCAAAATGCAATTACTTATAAAGAATTTGGTCAACAGTTATCCATCCTTAATAATGGAGGACAGCCAAATGAAATGCCCGCTGGGAAGTTAGCTTATGCTTTACAGCAAGCAATTAATAGTGCGGCTGTAGTAGCTCGTCAACATGGTATGCACAGAGCATTTTGTATAGCTCCAACAGCTACATGTTCTTACAACCATACAGACAAACTTGGCTTTACTACTGCCCCAGAAATAGCACCCCCAATAGATTCAAGTGTTGATCGTGACTCAGGTACTTTTGGTGTTACTAGCTATGACTATGGGTTTGTAGAAACTGCAGCTGAAGTAGGTTGGCACGACTTTAAAAAAGTTGCCGATGGTATTGTTAAGCTCTTTGATAACACAGGACTATTTCATGGCTACAGCCTAAACACCTGGTCAGATGTAGTTACCTATGATGAACAATTCATAGAAGAGTGGTTGCACTCCCCACAGACAAGTATCTATTACAGTCTCCAGGTAATGCCAGATACACAGAGAAAAGATGACGTTACATCTTTCCTTGATGATGAATATAAAAATATGTTTGAACCTATATCCTCAGAATGTACCGAAGATTTTTGCCCAAGTTGTGCTGAATAATGACATCACCATATACAAAATTAGTAGAAAGAAAACGAAAGTGGACCCCTGTTGCTGTAACTAGAGGTAAGTTGTTAGAGGGGTCTGAAGATTCAATCTATCGAGCGTTAGCTCTTCGTGTTTTAGAACTACCTGTAAAAGAATTTTTACAACAAGGTTTAGAAAAAGATTTACCAGATATACCAGGAGTCGTTGAAGCTCTTGAATCAAACCAAAAAGATGAAGACAAACATGATCTAGGATTTAGTTATATTTGTCGTGCTCATGGTACTGATCCTGATGCTGAGGATGAAGCTCAAAATATTTTAAATGCTTGGTTAGAAGCTCCCGAACATCCCATATTAAAAGCTGCAATTTTAGAAAGGTCTGTATTTTTTGTACTGCTACCTTTCTATAGATTTTGTGGAGATATAGGGATGAGAAGTTTAGCGGCTGACATCTCCAGGGACGAACAAGTCCATGTCGGAATCCACGGAATGGTAGTCCACGACTTGGGTTTGAAGAATACAGAGAGATTAAATAAGCTTCGTAAAGATACTGTTGATTGGGTTATGAATGGAATGGATAGTCCTAAAAATAGATATCTCAATAAAGATTTCTGGATGAATCAATCTAACAATTTATATCTTCGAGGAAAAGCAGAAGGACTAGCCGAAACTAAACGTGCCAGGATGCCTTCTTTCTTTGAAGCAAGCAATCAAAATCTCCCCAAGTATGGCTAACGAATTAGAAGTTAATGAAGTATTTGGTGGTCAAGATTTCCTGGAAAAATTAATCCAGGAACTTGACACCACGTTTCCACAAGTAACACCAAACCCAGACGAACCTCTTAGTAAGATCATGTATAGATCAGGACAAAGAAGTGTCGTTGAATATTTATTTAATAAGCAAGAAAACAATGTGCAAACCTGATCTCCCTCCAATGCCTGAGCAACCTGATCCGTTGCCAGCTCCTCCTACACCACCTCCAGCTCCATCAGTTCCAGACCCTATAAAGCCACCTGAAAGTGTTAGTGCTAAAGAGAAAAAATTAAAGAAAGGTTCAAGAAGAGCTCAATTAAATCAAGCTGGTTCTGGAGCTGAACAATTAAGGATTGATTTAGATCCTTCCGCAGTACAGAACATTTCAACTGTTAATACAGGTCAAGGAACTAAACCAAAACCAAAACCTAATGCTCTTAATATTCCTAACTAATGAAAGAACAAGCCTCAAGCCGTTACCAATCATTAGCAACGGATAGGCAAGACTTTCTAGACAAAGCCAGAGAATGTGCAGAGCTAACCCTACCTTACTTATTAGTCAATGATGGGCATGCTTCAGGTACTAAATTACCTGTACCCTGGCAAAGTTTGGGAGCTAAAGGGGTGAACGTACTTGCATCTAAATTGATGTTAAGTCTCTTTCCAGTAAACACTAGCTTTTTTAAGCTGCAAATAAACGATGCTGAGATAGCAGGGATACCAGAAGTAACACCTGAAATTAAATCTGAAGTTGATTTATCTCTTTCCAAAATGGAAAGGATAATAATGCAACAGATAGCTGAGACTTCTGATCGCATAATGCTTCACGCTGCTATGAAGCACTTAATTGTCACAGGCAATGTATTGATTTTTGTCGGAAAGAAAGCCCTAAAAGTTTATCCAATAGATCGCTATGTCGTTAATAGGGATGGCGATGGTAACGTGATCGAAATTATCACAAAAGAAAAAATCCACAGAACCCTATTACCTAAAGAATTTCAAAAGCCTTTAATGGGTGACGGTAAGGACATCAATGCCCCAGGCGAAGATGGTCCTAAATTTGGAACTACAGGTGCTAGTAAAACAGAAGAAGCTGAGATATTTACTTGCATTAAATTACAAGATGGTCAATGGAAATGGCATCAAGAAGTAGACGATAAGATCCTACCTGGATCTCAAAGTAGTACACCTAAAAACCTACCTATGTGGTTAGCTCTACGCTGGAATGTAGTGGACTCAGAACCCTATGGTCGTGGCAGAGTTGAAGAGTTCCTGGGAGATTTAAAATCTCTTGAAGGTTTAATGCAAAGTATGGTGGAAGGTAGTGCAGCTGCAGCAAAAGTAGTCTTCACAGTTTCGCCAAGTTCAACCTGTAAACCTCAAAGTTTAGCTAGAGCCCAGAATGGAAGTATTATCGTTGGCAGACCTGATGATGTTTCAGTAATCCAGGTGGGTAAAACTGCAGATTTTCGGACTGTAATGGAGATGATACAAGAACTTACCAGGCGATTGTCTGATGCTTTCTTAATCCTCAATGTTCGTCAATCAGAACGAACTACTGCTTCAGAAGTTGAGATTGTAAGGCAAGAAATAAATGAACAATTAGCTGGCATATATGGCAACTTAACTACAGACCTACTAAAACCATACCTGGATAAAAAACTAGCAATACTACAAAGGATGAAAACCGTTCCACCTTTACCTAAAGGTTTAGTTTCTCCTATTGTTGTAGCTGGTTTAAATGGTATTGGTAGAGGTCAAGACAAAGTAGCTTTAATGGAATTTTTAACAGCTGCTTCTCAAGGTCTTGGACCTGAAGCAATTATGCAATATATCTCACCTGAAGAATTTTTAAAAAGACTAGCAGCAGCTAGTGGTATTGATACTTTAAATCTTATTAAAGACGCATCCACTATGGAAGAAGAAGCTGCACAGATGCAACAACAGCAAGTCACATCATCACTCATAAATCAGGCTGGACAACTTGCTAAATCACCAATCGGAGAACAAGTAGTAAATGGAATCCAACAACAAGCAGCCCAAGGTGGAATCCCAGGGCAACAAGGACAAGGTGGAATCCCAGGGCAAGAAGCCCCAGAAACGCCCCCGCAGATCTAATGGAAGATTTGCAAAATCTACAGAATTAGAAGCAGGGCTTACAAAAAAAGTAGACATCACAGTTAAGAAAAAAATAGATGCTCCTACTGATGCCAAACAATCAGCTGGTAAATATGGCAAACAAGAAAAAATTGTACCCAGCTTCGGAACTATAAGAACAACATTACATTAATATGGCAACTCTTACCTTTGATCCCTCAGCAGATGGTCCTTCTCCAGAACAGAAGGAAGCAGAAGCTCAAGCACTAGCCCAAGGCGAAAAGCTCGAAGAAGCTAGAGCTGCAGATGAAGCTGCTAAATGGGATAAGACTGATAAAGAAAATGAAAGTGCAGAACTTATTGGTGGCAAATTCAAATCTCAAGAAGAATTATTAAAAGCTTATCAAGAGTTAGAAAAGTTACGCTCTAAAGAAAACACAGAAGAAACTTCTGAACCTGAAGAGACTACAGCTGAAGAAACACCTGAAACTCCTACAGAAGAAAATCCAATATTTTCTAAAGCTGCTGAAGAATATGCAGATGGTGGAAATATTTCTGAAGAATCTATTGAAGCTTTATCAAAAATGGATTCAAAAGATTTAATCAAATCTTATGTAGATTTTTATTCTAAATCACAACAGAAAGCAGAACTACAGCAAACTCAAGTAAATGAGATAAAAAATATTGCTGGAGGAGAAGAAGGTTATAAAGAACTAACAACTTGGGCTTCTCAAAATTTAGAAAAAACTGAACTAGAACAATTTAATACTATTGCTAATACTGGCAATTACACAGCAATTAAGTTTGCAGTTGAAGCATTAAATAGTAGGTTCAGAAATCAAGAAGGCTATGAAGCTCCTATGGTTACAGGTAAAGCCGCATCTAGTAATGCCAAGCCTTATCGTAGCCAGGCAGAATTAGCCAGGGATATTGCAAATCCTCTATATAATTCCGACCCAGCATTTAGAAGTGATGTTGAGGAAAGATTATCACTAAGTACAGATTTACTTTAAACCAATGCCAAAAGGAAAAGGAACGTATTCAAAACCAGGAAGACCACCTAAGAAAAAATGAAAACTAAAGATTTAGAGAATCTTTTAAATTATTACCCTTACGAACCACCAATACAGGTGATAGAAAAGAAACCAATTATGACCCCAGAAGCAGAAAGATTTAATGGTTGGGCAGCAATGCTCGGCATAGTTGCAGCTCTAGGAGCTTACGCAACTACAGGACAAATTATTCCTGGAATATTTTAGACATAATCTTACGTTCATCCTTTTTAGGACGCATTTGTTTAGTCGGTGGAACGGACGCTAAACACTATTCTTAAGATTATGCAAACTGTAAAACTCGTTTATAGAGGTGTTGTATATTACATCTCACGTTAAGTCTGGTGACATTTGGGAGGTTCGATTCCTCCCTTAACAATCAGCCCGATCAGAGGCTTTGTATCTGACAACCTTGCAAGGGAAAAAGTTAGGTCAACAAGATATAAATCAGTAGTAGGAGTAAGCCCTCTGAGGAGGATAACTTTCGCTGAAAAGGATTAAGTCGTAAAGACCGTTAATCAATCTTTCTCCTATTTAGAGATGACAAATATAGCAAATCTCCATAGACCCAATGCGGTTAATGGAAACCAAAGTAATACCTACGCTAATAAGTATGCGACAGCGTTAAAGCTGTTCTCTGGTGAGGTATTTACAGCATTTAATAGTGCTTCAATATTCCAGGGTCTTGTTAAGAGCTACACCCTAAGAGGTGGTAAGTCTAAGCAGTTCTTACTAACTGGAACATTAAGTGCTGGGTATCACACCCCTGGCACTCCAATACTAGGTGATACAGCATTGAAAGCTAATGAGAAGACAATCCTAATGGACGATCTCCTTGTAAGCTCTCAGTTCGTGTATGACTTAGATGAGGTTCTATCACAATATTCCACTAGATCTGAAATATCTAAGCAGATCGGTGAAGCTTTAGCAAAACACTACGATACTCGTATTGCTAAGGTTCTTGATATTGCTTCAAGAGAAGCTTCAGTAGTAACTGGTGAGCCTGGTGGCTTTGAAGTATCTATTGGTTCTGGAAACCAATTTAAAGCTCAGAAAATTGTTGATGGTTTATTTGAAGCCGCTGCAGTTTTAGACGAGCGTAATGCCCCTCAAGAGGGTCGTGTATGTGTATTAAGCCCAAGACAATACCTCGGCTTAATTGCAGCTGTAGACACAAATATCTTAAACAGAGAACTTGGTGCATCTCAAGGTGACATCAACTCTGGAAAAGGTTTATATAGCATTGCTGGTATCAAGCTTTATAAATCAAACAACCTTCCATTTATGGCTGCGTACAACACAGCGGTAACTGGTGAGAACAACGACTATGCAGATGCAAACGCTACTTGCTGTGGTCTTGTGTTCCATCGTGAAGCTGCTGGTGTACTAACAGCTATTGGTCCTTCTATTGAAACTACAAGTGGAGATTTCCATGTTCAATACCAAGGCGATTTGGTCGTAGGAAAGCTAGCTATGGGAGCATCTTCTTTAAGAGTTTCTGTTGCTGGTTCATTACAAGCACAATAATAAAATGCCCTAGAGGATTTATATCCTCTTCGGGGCTTACCATTCCCTAGAAAATAAATGGCAACAACCTATAAGCTAACTAAATTAGCAGCCGTAAATATAATCCTATCCAACATTGGACAAGCACCTCTAACAAGTTTAACTACATCTAACCCTTTATCTTCTTTAGCAGAAGGAATGATAGATGAAGTATCACATGCTTTGCAATCAGAAGGTTGGGTATTTAATACTGAACAAGATTATCCATTTACTCCTGACAATAATAAATTTATTGAAATTCCAGCTAACGTTTTATCCTTAGACTCTCCAGAATGGTCTAGTTTAGAGCCAATAATAAGGAAACCAGCTGGAGTTACAAATGCCAGGCTATATGATAAAAGAGATCATACTTACGAATTTGATACTAAACAGTATTTAAAAGTAATTTGGTATTTTGATTTTATTGATTTACCTGAAGTATTTAAACAATACATAACTATTAGAGCTGCAAACTTATTTGCTAATAGAGCTGTAGGTTCAAACGAAGTAGTTAAATATTCTGAAAAAGAAGAGGAAATTGCTAGAGCTGCAGTTATGGAATATGAAACTCAACAAGGAGATTACAACATATTTAATGACTCAGCTGGAGGTAGAGAGTTCCAAACATATTTACCGTATAACGCTATCAAAAGATAATAATGGCTGCAGTATCACAATCAATACCCAATCTACTAGGAGGGGTTAGTCAACAGCCTGATCCAATTAAATTACCTGGTCAAGTTAGAGAAGCTGTTAATGCTTATCTTGATCCAACTTTCGGATGTAAGAAAAGACCACCAACAGAATTTGTTGGATTGTTAGCTAATAACATTCCTTCAGATGCTAAATGGTTTCCAATATTTAGAGACAATGACGAAAGATATATCATTGCAATTTACAAATCTGGAAGTCCAGCAACTATCCAGGTAAAAGCCTGGGATGCAAATACTGGTCAAACCAGAACAGTTACAGTTAGTTCAAGTGCTCAAACATACTTAGACACAACTAACTTAAATAATTTAAAAACTCTATCTATTGCTGACTATACATTAATTTCTAACGCTGATAGAGACGTTAGTATGAACGCTGTTCAGCTAACCACTACTAAAGAAGAAGCATTAGTTGTTATTAATTCGATTGCTTATAACACCACTTACTCTATTGACTTAAATAGAGATGGTAATACTCAACAAACTAAAGTTTATCGGGCTGCAGAATTAGAGATAATTCCTGGATCTTATGAGATAGCTGATAATGGTGCATGTTCTCAACATTCAGCTGGAGATCATACAGGTTCAGCAACAGGTAAATCAGGACTTCAATTTAGAATTACTAACCAATGTTCTGCTTATTATGATGAAGAATCTAACTCTTACATTTCTAGATATAACGCTAGTGTAATTTTAAAAAATGGTGGTGTTGGATGGAGAGTAGGAGATACTGTAACTGCAACTCAAGGCGGTAAACAATTTACTATTCGAGTAAGTAAAGAAGCGTTTGAATATACCTATGCAAGTGATGGAATAGCGACATTTACAACCCCAAGTAATGCAAGCTCTGGAACTCTACAGATCGGAGATATTATTACTAATTTAAAAAATGCTGTAAATAATATTTCTAATTACACTTGCGATAGTATTGGTAATGTTTTAAGGATTAAAAGATCAGATACTAGAAGTTTCAACATTGCTGTTAGAGGTGGTACAACCAACCAGGCAATGACCGTTATAAAAGATACAGCTAATGATATTGCAGAATTACCTTTCCAATGTTTTCCTAATTTTATTTGCAAAGTAAAAAATACCCAGGATAGTACAGCTGATGATTATTACGTCATATTTGAACCTGACGCAGCTGGTATCCCTGGTGCTGGATCTTGGACAGAAACAATTAAGCCTGGAATAGAAACAGGTTTAAACTCTTCAACAATGCCACATGCTCTTATTAGGCAAGCTAATGGTACGTTTACTTTAGATGCTTTAAATAGTTCTTCTGCTTTTGGTGGTTGGGCTAGTAAAGAAGTAGGAGATGAATTTAGTAACCCTAATCCTAGTTTTGTAGATAAGGGTATTTCTAACATGTTCTTCTTTGCAAACCGTCTAGGATTCTTATGTGAAGATGCTGTAATTCTTAGTCAGCCTGGAGATTATTTTAATTTTTTCCAAACCTCTGCAATTACGGTTACTGATAGTGATCCAATAGATCTAACAGCATCTAGTACAAAGCCAGCTATTCTACAAGCTGCAATAGGTACTCCCAAAGGACTAATCTTATTTGCTGAAAACTCTCAGTTTTTAATGGCTTCTCAAGAAGTTGCTTTTGGACCAGCTACAGTTAAATTAACTGAAATTGCTACCTATACTTACAAGTCAATAACTGAACCATTAAGTACTGGTGTTAGCGTCATGTTTGTTACTGAAGCTGATACTTATACAAAGATTTTAGAAATGGCAGCTGACTCTGTAGATAACAGACCTACAGTTTCAGATAATACCAGGATTATTCCAGAATATATTCCACCTGATTTAAAATGGGCTACTAACTCACCTAATAACAGTATGTTGTTTTGGGGTGATAATACTAATACAGTTTTTAGTTTTAAATTTTTTAATGCAGGGAATGAAAGACAATTAGCTGGTTGGAGTAAATGGACATTTCCAACTCAAGTTAGGATGATGGAATTTGATAATGATACGGCTTATATAGTTTCTTATGACGGAACAAATAGTACTCTTCAAAAAATGGAGTTACTAGATGATCCTGATACAGCTCCTATCTCGACAAGTTTTAACACAAAATTTTTACCGAGATTGGATTTTATACATCCCAAAGCTTCTTTAACTACAAGTACAGTTGGCTCAAATACAAAAATATATTTTCCTACTGGTGGCTATGTAAATGGAACAACACCTGTATTTATAATGACTAGTGGTGCTGATGCTGGATACTTTATTAGACCAACAATACAAACTGATGGTGGTGGTAAATTTATATTGGTTCCTAGTTCATTAACTTCAGTTAATTATGTAATTGGGATGCAATATAGAATGACTGTTTCTTTGCCAGCATTTTATGTAGCAACTGAAGGTAAAGCTGATCGTATTGATAATCCAGTAGTAGAATTGTTGTATTTAGATCTTTATTATTCAGGTAGATATGAAGTAGAGATAGAGAAATTAGGATATACAAACTATACACATAACGTAGATATAGCTAGAGCTGGTTTATATTTAGCCAACGCTCCAGCATTAGAAGAAGTAGTTACAAAAACAGTACCAATATTTTGCTTAGGTAGAGATGCCAAGGCAAGTATATATGCAGATGATCCTGTCCCTTCAGCTATAACCAGCTATTCCTGGCAAGGTCATTACAACAAACGAGACGTATTACAACTTAAAGGTTAATGAAACCCTATTACCGTAAAGCTACGGTGAAGGATGCGATTTTGGTAGCTAATAATCTTCGTAAAGAAGACCGTATGGAAATGGAGGGGTTAGGTCATCATCCTTTATCCCTCTCTTTTATAGTTCAATTTTACAGTAACACAGTATCTTTCTTTGATGAGGATGGAAGTATTGCTGGTATAGGGGGAATCATCCCAGATACAAGAGAACATGTAGGACAAGTTTGGATGCTTTGTACTCCTATTGTCACTAGGAAACCCCATACATTTGTAAGACATCTAAAACGCTGGCTAAATGAACAGCACGAATATCGCCTCCTATGGAATATTGCAGATGCAAGAAACATTTTTCACCACAAACTATTAAAAATACTTGGATTTAAAGGAATAAAAGTTGTCCATCCACCACCTTATGCACTCCCATATTATGAAATTGTAAAACTATGTGTTCAGTAGCAGCAGCGGGCGTAGCTGTTTCAGCGATTGGATCGGCTGCATCCATTTTTCAAGGTATGCAAAATATGCAACTTACCGTTGATATGGCTAAACAGCAGCAAGATTTATCTTATAGACAAGCCCAGCAACAACAAAACTTTCAAAATCAGGCGATTGTGCAGAAACATATTGGAGATGTTAAAGCACAACAAGCAGCTCAATTTGCCGCAGAAAAAGCATATTTCTTCGGAGATCAAGCAGCAAACGCAGCCTTCGTATCACAACAAGAAAAATTAAAAGAAATACAAACAAAAGCAGCTTTTAAAGCTCAAGAAATATATGCAAAACAAATAGGTGGTAAAGGAAGACTTTTAGCGGAAGGAGGAACTGGACAATCTATTGGATTACTAGCTCTTAATGAAGAAAGATTGGCGGGATTTGCATTAGCAGAACAAAACGCTTCTCTTAGATCCGCAGAACAGGCAATGGGTAATTCTATGGAAGAAACCAGGCTTAAAGCTTTATCAAATATAAATGTCATCGCTTCTAAAACTCCCACACCTGTAAGCACACCAACCCTAGCTCCTCAACCTATAGGTATAGGAAAAGATTTAGAACTAGGAATACCCTCTTATAATTGGGCTTGATAATGACAAGAAGATACCAACCAACTCAGTACGGTAGCAATTTTCAAGGTTATGCCAAAGAAAAAGGTTTTAATCCAGTACAGCCTTTCGATCAATCAAATCAGATTAAAGAAAGAGCACAAGATAAAATTGACAATATAAAAAACTTAGCTAGAGCTAATCAAATACAAGCTAATTTAGATAGAGCGACATTACAAGGTAATCAACAAATTGCTAAGGCAAAATTTGATGCAAATTGGAAAGTGATTAATGGTTTAATTGCTTTAACTAAAACAGGTATAGAAGGTTATCAGACAATTAAAGAGGATCAATTAGAAAAAGAAAAAGAAAATGCTTTATGGGAATCTCTTGGTGGTGGTGAAGTAAAACCAACTGAAGTTGAAGTTGAAACTTCTAAAGAAAACAATAAAAAAGTAGACCTTGAAGTTACTGCAAATGGTGCAGCAAATAATGAAATTTCTAATGAATTGCTTGATACAGGCGATATAGAAAAATTAGATTTATCAAATCAATTACAAGAAAGTAGTACTTCTAATATAGTTACTGGTTTAAAAGGAGATGTGTTTGGAGCTGTAGGAATACACCAGGCTTACTTAAGAGAACGATTATCACAAGTTCCTCCTGATGAAATGCCTAAAAATTTGGCTGACATAAGACTTTTATTGAAAGAATTTAATAAGGATTTTATGAAATCTGGGGGCTTTCTAGATCCAAGAATGAAAGATTTAGTTCTTGAGCATTTAGCTGAGACGATGGTAAACAATACAAATTATATCTCTGCAGAATTAGTTAAAAAAAATGTTGAAAATACTCAAAAAGCAAATTTATTAATTGTTGAAAACTATGTCGCAAAAGTTGTAGATAATGATAAGTTATCTCTGCAACAAAAATGGAACGCAATTTCTGATGCTTATTTTAATAATAATGTAGGGTTTACTGATAGAGGATTAGCTAATGAAGCAGCGTTAAAACAACTTTTAGAAGAAGTAGCTTTATCTGGTCCTTCAGCTGTATCTGAAATAAATAATTTAAGAAATGTTTTACAAGTAGATAAACAAAAAGGGACTGAATTAAACAACAAATATCAAAACATTTTTGATGAATATGAAATTAAAGCGAGAGACAATAATATACAAGAGTTTCAAAGGAATGAAAATGAAAGAAATATAGCTAATAAAAAAGTTGTAGATAATTATTATAAAAATCCAACTCCTGATAATAAACAAAGAGCTATTAATTCTTTATTAGCTATTGGTACAAAAGAATCTATAGCTGAAGCTTTATCTTTATCTTCAACAGGTTTAAGTTACGATCCGAAAAAAGCAGCTGAAATAGCTTTAGAAATTGCTGGTGGTGCTGAATATGATGAAGATGATCTTAAAACTTTGCTAGATGAACAAGTTATTAGTAAAGAAGAATATGATAATTTAATTACACTTGGACCATTAGCAGAAACTAAAAGAGAATTAAAAGATTATGTAGAGTCAATAGATAATTCATTTGAAGAAGCTATTACAAAAGGATATGACGAATCTGATTTAAAAAAAGGTAATTTATTATCACAGCTGTCTATTAAAAAAGAAGGATTAAAAGACGAAGTTTATGAAAAATTATTAGCAGAAATTAGAGTAAATCCTAATTTAATAAATGATAAGAATCAATTAGCTATTAAAACTAATGAGATTATTACAGATGTAATGGCTGGGGGTAGATATACAGCAACAAAGACTCCAGCCAAAGGATGGCAATTTACTTATGATTCAGAAACTAACCAGAAAAATTTAAAAACATTTAATATTGTTGGTAAACCTGGCTCTCAAGATTTTTCATCTTTAAGTTACGATCAATTATTTAATAAGAAAAAAATATCAATAGCTGAAATGAGTGCTACTGATGATTATTTTTTTAGTTTAGAAGATATACAAAGTGAATTTAAATTCTTTGCAGAAAACGGATTACCAAGTCAAAAGTTATTAAAATATTCAGCGGCTTTAGGTTATACACCAAAAGCATTTTTAAACGAACAAATGCGTTTGTTTGGTTTTAATAAAAACGCTGCAGAAGATTTCAAAATCGAAGTAACTAATCAAATTGGTGATACAAAGAATGGTTTTAAATATTTAGTAAAAAATGGCGGCTTCACTACTGAAGGTAGTGCTTACTTGGCAGCTGGCATTGAACGTTGGTCTGGATGGAATTTCCAAGAAGAGGACACAGGGGAGCTTTTCTGTACTCCCTGGATGGACCATCCATTGCGAATCCAGGCATTAGAAAAAAGATTTGGCAAAAAAATCAATCAGATTACAGCCAAACAACAACTCGCATTTATGATACAGGAATTAAAAAAGGACTATCCAGAGCAATATAGGATTTTAACTGACCCAACATCATCAAAAGATGATATAAGAACTGCGTCAGCTATTTACTTTAAGCATTTACCGTCCGATATAGACAAAACTGTTGAATCTTTATTAGCTCGTTAAGGTTGCGACCCTAACGGCATATACAAATAAATATGGAAAATGAAGAAATAAATCAGGGTATTCCTGAGACGGAAGGTGATGTCGAAAATTTTGTAGAAGGTTTCGACCAATTACCTGATATTGACCCACCTCCCACTACACAAACTGAATCGAAAGGAAGAGACACAACTGAAACCAGAGGTTTATCCAAAATAGTTCCTGAATGGATGAAACCTACTGAATTAAAAGAAGGATACGATGCCGTTACAGGTTTAGTTGATGGTCAATCAGATAATGTATTTCGTGGTGTTCAAGCTGCGGCTACAAATTTTATTGATGATACTTTTCGAGGAGATAAAGAAACTTACGATGAAATTCTTGCCAGACAAGATAAAGAGTATGGTGCAAAAAGAGTTGAATTTCTAAAGGCTGATAAAGAAAGAAGAATTAAAGCTGGTGTAGAAGATGAAGAGGGTAATAGATTACCAAATGTCTACTCTGAAACTGTAGGTATTCCTGTAGGAGCTGCCCTTGGAAACCTTGAAGCTGGATTTGAAATAGCTGAATTTGGTGGAGATTTAACTAGATGGCTTTTTAATTTAGGAAATGTCGCTCCTGAAGATGACATATCAACAATATTTAACGCTAATAGTAAGTATCAATGGGCTCAATGGGATTTAGGTAGAAATGATTTTGGAGCTCAATCTGGAGTTGGAAAATTCGCCCAGGGTTTACTTCAGTTTGCAGGTCTTTTAAAAGCTACAGGAGGTCTAAAAGGTCTTGAAGGTGTTAAAGCTGCAGCTCGTACAAGTCCAGGATTACATTCACAAAAAACTTCAAAGGTTTTACAACGGTACTTTTCTTCTGCAAATAAATTATGGAGAAGTAAAACTACAGCACAAAAATTTGGGTTAGTAACAAAAGCTGGTTATAAGGGTGGTATAGCTGGTATTAAAGCTGACATAATCACTACGATTACTGAGCCTGAGCAATCAAACTTAAGTAATTTAATACAAGATTTTGTTCCTGAACTAGAAGACTCCTGGCTAACTGCTTTAAGTGTTGACGATGATGATTCGATGGGAGAAGCAGTTGTCAAGACTACACTAGAAGGATTTGGACTTGGATACGCTGCTGATGCTGTAGGTGTTGTTCTTGTAGGTAAAAGAGTTTTTGGAAAATTATTAGCTTCTGGAGTTGATAAAACAACAGCACAAAAAAAGGCTGTTTATGAAGCTAAAAGAGTCCAAGACAATCTTGAACCAAATACTTTAGAGCAACCAGTAGTTCCTATAAATGAATTATTAATACCAGAAGAAACAGCTGATATTTTAAATAAAGCTATTAATCCTAATAATACAGAATATGATTTATATGATTTAGAAGAACTTACTAGATCAATAAGGTCATATTCAGTTGATGAACAGCTTGATTGGTATCACAGTATCCCAATAGGCTCAAGATATAACGTAGAATATTTTTTATCTCTTGATGCACAGTTTAGAGAATTTGGTGGATATGCAGACAAAATTGTTGAATTACCAAATGGAACTAAAGTTAATTTTCATTTTGAAAAATCACAAAAAAATTTTGATGGAGTTGATGGTGCTGACATACCACAAATAGATATTTCTTGGAATATAAAAGGTCAAGGCTACAAAGGCACAAATATTAAAAAAGGGAAAAATGCCTTATCTAATTATTTGCAAGCCAGAAAAGATGGAGACTTAGCAGCAAATCCTCCAGAACATGAAGCTATTGGTAGACATGGTAAAGAACTAATGACTCAATTACAAACGATTGTAAGAGAGGAATTAAGACCAGGACAATTAGTAGCAAACCAACCAATAGGCGATATTGCAGAAAAAGGTTCAGCTCAATTTAGAAGGAAACAAGCTGCATTTAAAAAAGCTAGTAGTCAGGCAAAAGTAATTTTTAATAATAAATATGAGAAAAGTGATTTATTTTGGGAACAATTATTAGAAGATTTTACTTTTTCAAATCTTTCTGGAGTACGCAAAAAAGAAGATTTTTTAGACTATGTTAAAGATTACAATAAAAAACCTGATGCTGATAATGTTTGGGATGCCTTAACAGAAAGTCAGCAAGCAGAATGGATAGATGCTTACATAAGAGATGGGGTAATTAAAGGTGTAGAAAAACCTAACATTAGACATCAAGTTTATAAAAGAGCTGGTTTTGGAGATGAAGTTTATGCAACTCAATATGCAATAGTTCGTAGTTCACCTGATGGTAAAGGTAGATGGCTCACTCCTGTTAATCCTCCAAGACTTGAAAATGGTCAATTAGATGATGAAGGTTTTGCTGAATTAATTAGTAAATTAAGATCTGAAAATTTAAACAACTTACAAGAAGCATATAGGTTTATACAAAATTCTCCTATAGAAGGAAGACTTGCTAAATTTAATCAATTATTAGAACAGCAATCAAAAGGTATTCCTGTTACCTGGGATGATGTAGCTCATGTATTTAGCGAATACTTCACTAAAGGTAGTCGTGAAGTACCAACTGAAATTTCAGAAGGTCTACAAAAAGCTATTCAGCAAGTTATTGATTACAGGGCTAAGAATTTTGCAGGGTCTACTCATTGGGCTGCTCATCCTGTTACAGGTGAATTTGCAGATCCAAGTTCTTTTTATATAGATATAGATGGTGAGTCTTTATCAAGTTTAAAAGCTGAAGATATTATTGGCTTCATGACAAGGAATAAAGATCTTCTTACAAGAGAAGATACTTTCTTCTACATGAGTACAACAGATGGAATCTTAAAAATTGTAAGGCAAATACCAGCTGATGACGAAGCAGAAATATTAGCCAGGTCATTTGATCTCCCTGAAATGCGTACTTTTGGTAGAGAAAAAGAAGCGTTTGGGTGGGAAACAGGTGAAACTTATATTAAAACTGATGGTAAAGGAGAGCTAGTAGAAACCAGAGGTAATCATGGTCGTTCTATGATTAGTAATCCTCATGAAAGACGTACAGTTACTCCTACTGAAGCAGCTGCACAATTCTTACAAGAAACTAATCAAAGACCAGGACAAAGGGTTGCTGCACAAAGAACACTTACAAATAGACAAATAAGGTTATTAGCTGATGGTGCTCCTGATGGAGTAGAGGATATGATAACTGATCTTGTTCGAGACACTCCTATAAATATAAGAGAACTATCTAATATTTCTCAATTAACAGAACCACAAATTTTAGCTAATGCTAAAGAAGCAATGGCTGATGCTTTAGATGAAGTTACTGGTGATATTGATTTTGAAAAATTATTAACGTCTAGATATGAAGAAACTGGAGATGTTTTATTAACAAGAACAGGGATAGTTCAAACAAGACTTTTAATGCAAGAAATGTCTAAAGGTCTTTGGGAATCTTCTTATAACATTATTAAATTAGGTGATGCTAGTGCAGACAATTTTGCCCAAATAGAGCAAATGACAAAGCAATGGAAAGCATTAGCTCGTATATATAAAGTCTCTGCTAACGCTCACAGTAATTTACTAAGAGCATCAAAAATTAAATTGCCCTGGGGTGGTGAAATTAACAACCCTATTCCTCCTAAAAATCTTGCAGATATAGATCAAAAATTAAAGTCTGGAGAAGAGGTGTTAGATAAATTAGTTGACAGATTAAAAAGAGGAGATCCTAAAGCAAAAGCTGAAGCTACAAGATTAGCTAATGCTTTATTACTTGCCGATGGAGATATAAGTATTGCAAATAAACTGTGGGGTTATGTAGGTGATTTGTCTATTGGACAAGGTTTAAAAATAATGTATAACTCATTATTGTCTGGACCAGCTACTCATCTAGTAAACATAACTTCCAACATATTTAATACTGTTTATAGACCTTTTGCTGCAGCTACAGGCGGTGGAGTTAAAGAACGTAAAATGGCTATTGCTGGCTATTACGGTATCCAAAAAACTTTACTTGACTCCTGGAATGTAATGGAGAAAGTATATAAGAATGGAGGTAAAGCTATAAATGATGGTGATAAAGGAATAAAAATTGCTGCTGAAATAGATGCCAAAATGGATCTAGTTAATAAAGCAGCTACTTTAAGTGAAGATAAAGCATTTAAAGCTGGTGTAGGTTTTGTCAATATCACTCATGGGGTAGCAAACTTCCCACTATTTAGTTGGCCGTCCAATATGTTGGTTTCTGCTGATGAGTTCTTTAAAACATTAAATGCTCGGATGGAGTACAACTCCAGGATGATGGAGTTAGCTATTGATACAGCTGAACCTGGAAATGTTGATGAAGTATTTGAAAATTTACTAAAGAAAAATTTTGAACAGAATTTTGATATAAATACTAATCAAATAAAAAACCAGGATCTATTAGATGTTGCTAAAGAAGCTACCTTCCAACAGGAATTAGAAGGTCCAGCAAGAGTATTTGCTCAATTTATAGACCAAACTCCTGTAATGCGTCCCTTTTTCCCATTTGTTAAAACTGGTCACAACATTATGGTCTTTGCTGGTCAACATGTACCAATCTTAAACCGTTTTTTAAGTGAATATAAAACAGTTATGAGAGGGGATGATGAATATGCAAAGGCAGTAATGCGAGGTAGAGAATCCTTTGGTCGATATATGATAATGGCTGGAGGTTTGGCTGCATATAACGGATTAATTACAGGTAATGGTCCTGTTGATCCTGATGAAAGAAAGAATTGGCTAAGAACACATCAACCTAGATCTATAAAAGTAGGCAATACTTGGATTAGATATGACCGAATAGAACCATTAGGACAAATTTTAGCTGGAACAGCTGATATTGTTTATGCCTTAAAAACTGGACATCTTTCTGAGAAGAGAGCTGAGTATTTAGCTGGCTATATGACCTATTCAATAGCTGCAAACCTTACACAAAAGTCATTTTTCCAAGGTTTAGTACCTCTTGGTAAGATATTAACTCCAGGATGGCAAGGTTTAAACTCCCTATCTAGAGTTCCGCTTGATTTAGTTAATAGTTTTATACCATTAGCGTCATTTAGACGTACTTTTGCTAATGCACATACTCCTTACTACCAAGAGTTTAATACTCAATTTGATCGTTTCCGTAACCAAGTAAGTTGGGGAATAATGAAAGGAGTCGATCAAACAGATTGGCTTACAGGAGAAAAGATTGGCAATGATAATGGATTAGTTAATAGTATTCTTCCTTTAAAAATTAATAATAGAGGCGAAGATATTGTTAGAGACAAATTAGAAGACATTGAATTTGATAGTTCATCAATTATTAAAGAATTAGGTGGCATAGAACTTAAAGAAGAACATAAAGCTCGCCTTGCTGAATTGATGGGTAATTCAGATTTATATAAAGATTTGGAAGCCTGGGTAACACATCCAGAATTTGATGAAGCAGTAGAAGAATTTAAAACAAGAATACGAAACGGAGAGAAGTTAAGTAAGAAAAATGCTTATTTCTATAGAGAAATTGTCAAGATGATTCAAATGTATCGTGATGATGCTCTAGAAAAATTAAAACTAGAATTTCCTGAACTTAACGAAGAAATAATAAACAAAAAATTACTTAGAAACAGCCTTAATCCAGGGTCACTTAATAGACCAGCACTTACAAACTTTTAGTAATATGCAATGGCAACGACATCAAACTCATATACAGGGAATGGATCAACAACGCTCTATTCTATTACATTTCCATACTTAGACACCTCTGACATTAAAGCTCAAATAGACGGTGTAGTAACAACAGCATTTTCTTTAGCCAACGCAACACAAGTACAATTCAATTCAGCTCCCGCTAATGGAGCTGAGATCATTATATATAGAGAAACAAGTGACGCTTCACTTGCTGGAGGTGAATTTTTCGCAGGGTCATCTATTCGAGCTGACACTTTAAACGATAACTTCAATCAAACTCTATATATAGGACAAGAAGTGGCATCAAGATCAATTAGTAGTCTTGGTGGCACTATGCAAGGGCAATTCAATTTAGGGAAAGGTGTAAATCTTAACTTTGAAGGTTCTACTGATGATGCACATGAGACAACTTTAACTGCCCAAAACCCAACAGCTGATAGAACTATTACGCTACCTAATGTTTCGGGGACAGTTGTAACTACTGGAGATTCAGGATCGGTCAGTAACGGCATGTTAGCTGATCCAGAACTACAAGAATTAGCAACAATGAGCTCTGGTACTGCTTCTGCTTTAGCAGATTTAAGCCAGGCTGAAGTTCAGGCACTAGATGGAGTGACTTCATCTACAGCTGAATTAAATATTTTGGACGGAGTAACTGCTTCTACTGCTGAAATTAATAAATTAGATGGTGTAACTGCTACAACAGCTGAAATTAATCATGTAGATGGTGTAACTTCTAATGTTCAAACACAATTAAATGCAAAACAACCATTAGATTCTGATTTAACTACTTTGTCTAGTATGCAAAGTGGGGCGGCAACTGAATTAGCCTCCTTAACTTCAACTGAACTAGACATTTTAGATGGAGCAACCGTAACTACAGCTGAATTAAACAAGCTAGATGGAGTTACATCCACAACTGATGAACTAAACATCCTGGATGGAGTAACTTCTACTACTGCAGAGTTAAATATTCTTGATGGAGTAACGGCTTCTACAACAGAAATCAATTATGTAGACGGAGTTACTTCTAATGTACAAACTCAGTTAAATGCTAAACAGCCTCTTGACGCAGATTTAACAACTCTTGCTGGGATGCAATCTGGGACTGCTTCAATTCTTGCTAGTAATACGGCATTAACCTCAACAACAACTGAATTAAACCAATTAGATGGTAAAACTCTTGGAGAAACTTCACTAACAACAAATAGTGATACAGCTATTCCAACTTCTAAGGCTGTAGCTGACTTTGTTAGTGCGACAGTAGCTCCTCTTGGTGGTTTAGAAGTAATATCTAATGAATTAAGCTTCCCAAATACACAGCCAGCAGCGGGTGTTGTTATATCTATATCTGACGCTGGAGGAGTTGTATTTAATGGGTCTGGAGTGAGTACCACAGGAAGAACTGCTGGCGGCTCAACAGTAACTATTAATAATGCTCCATCTAGTTTAAATGGAGAAACATTAGTAGCCGGTGTTGGCTTAATGGTCAGCTCTACAGGATCTAGTCAAACATACAACTACCACAAAATACTTGGTAAAGAAGATGACATTAAACAGTTATCTGATGACATAAATGACTTTAATGCAAGATACAGAGTAGGTTCTTCTAACCCAACATCTGCACTTGATTCTGGAGATTTATTCTTTAATACAAGTACAGGTAAGTTATTAGTTTATAACGGAACAAATAGTGCCTGGGAAGAAGCACAGTCAGTAGGTAACTTCTTTATCTCGACTTTCTCTGAAAGTTTTGATGGAAGTAGAACTGCATTTACAGTTTCCAATGCACCTACAAACGCACAACAATTAATAATTTCAATAAATGGAGTCATTCAGAAACCTAACGCTGGACAAGGTGTCCCAAATGAGGGGTTCACTCTTAGTGGATCTACTGTTACTTTTAGTTCTGCCATACCTTCTGGGAGTGACTATTTCGTTATTGTTCTCGGCTCGACAGTAAATATTGGTACGCCAAGTAATAACACAGTAACTGAAGCCATACTGCAAGCAAATGTAGTTAGTGAAGAAAAATTAAAAGTATCTAATAGTCCTACTAATGGATATTTCTTATCTGCTCAATCTGGTAACTCAGGTGGTCTTACTTGGGCACAGGTAGATACTGGTGTAACAAGTGATGGGTCAGGAAACACAGTAGCTGGTACAAACGCTGGAGATTCAATTACTTCTGGAAGTAACAATACTGCTGTTGGTAAAGATGCTTTAACAACAAACACAACTGGTAATTCTAGTGTTGCTATAGGTCTTGAAGCATTAAAGTTAAATACTACAGGCAGTAGTAATGTTGGAATCGGTCAAGAAGCTTTACAACAAAACACTACCGCTAGTAATAACACTGGCGTTGGACATAATGCTTTAAAATTAAATACAACAGGAACAGAAAATACTGCATTAGGAAGGCAATCATTACGAACAAACACAACAGGAGGTAGTAATGTTGCTATAGGTGTTAATGCTATGTATAACAACTCGACTGGAAGTAGCAATACAGCTGTCGGTAATGTTGCTATGTCTGCAAACACAACAGGAACACAGAACGTGGCTGTGGGTGCTAATGCTTTAGATGCAAATACAACTGCATCCAATAATACAGCTATTGGTTATAACTCATTAACTGTAAACACAACTGGAGATTATAACACTGCTCTTGGTGCTAATGCTCTAGATGCAAACACAACAGGAGGTCGTAATACAGCTATTGGTATAAATACTTTAACTGATTGTACTACAGGTCAAAATAATGTAGCTGTAGGAAGTAATGCTGGAGAAAATATAACAACTTCCGAAAATAATGTTGCAATAGGACATGATGCAATGGAGGAAAATACCACTGGAAATAATAACATTGCAATAGGTACAAGAGCGTTAGAAGAAAATACCACAGCTTCAAACAACACTGCTGTTGGATACGAAGCTTTAACAGCAAACACAACTGGAGCTGATAATACTGCTGTAGGCAAATTCGCATTAGATACTAATACTACTGGTAATAATAATACTGCGGTTGGTGTACAAGCTTTAACCAGTGCTACAACTGCTGGAAACAACACTATGGTGGGTATGTATGCTGGACTAGGTGCTACAACTGGTGGATCTAACTCTGGCGTTGGGTATATGGCACTGTATAGTCTAACAACAGGAGCTGAGAATATTGCCGTAGGTAAACAAGCACTTCAATCGGTTGCTACGGCTAGCGGTAATATAGCTATCGGTAATGATGTGTTAAAAAATAATACTTCATCTTACAACACTGCTGTGGGTCATGAAGCTATGCAAGACAATACATCAGGACAATATAATGTTGCTGTTGGATTGAGAGCTTTAGGAGATAACACTACAGCTAATCAAAATACTGCTGTGGGTTATGATGCTTTAAGGAAAACTACAACTGGAGGTTCAAACGTAGCCGTAGGAGCATGGGCATTAGATGCTAATACAACAGCTAATAATAACACCGCTGTTGGTTATGATGCTTTAACAAGAAATACAGAAGGAGAACGTAATGTAGCCATAGGAACAAAAACTTTAGACGCTAATACAACAGCTAGTCAAAACACTGCTGTAGGTTATGAAGCTCTGAAACTTAATACTACAGGGTATTCACATACTGCTGTAGGTCATGGTGCATTAGACACTTCAACAACTTCGTATGATTGTTGTGCATTTGGTGTAGATTCTTTAAGATCTCAGACTACAGGTGTAAATAACTCTGCATTTGGTAAAGATACACTTGCTAACCTTACTACAGGAAATCATAATACAGCAATAGGAAAAAATGCTGGAAACAATGTAACTACAGGAGGTAGTAATGTTTTTGTTGGAATGAATGCTGGTAATGGTCAAGTAACTACAGAAAGTGATTATTTATTTATTGCCCGTGAAGGAGTAGCATCGGGAAATGATGGCTGTTGGATTTTTGGTGATGCCGAAGGTGATGTTTTTCAAGGTAATAATGATGGACATTGGGCAACAACATCAGATCAAAGACTTAAAAAAGATATAGTTGATAATACTAAAGGTCTCGAAGTTATAGATCAAGTTAAAGTCAAAAACTTTAAATTTAAACAATATAAAGATGGTTCACCTGTTACTTCAGATGATACTGTTGATATAAGTGCATTTACTAATGATCCA
>TARA_R100000329_G_scaffold21212_1_pt1 | contig 28506 bp, 38 predicted proteins | sample TARA_R100000329 | Tara Oceans TARA_R100000329 (sample SAMEA2620783) | marine metagenome | biome: marine biome (ENVO:00000447); feature: surface water layer (ENVO:00002042); material: "saline water (ENVO:00002010), including plankton (ENVO:xxxxxxxx)" | depth 5 m | reverse complement strand
TATTATCTGTTCCATTATTACTATTAGTAGTTGAATCATTAGAATTGCTTTCTAATGCCCACCATCCTTTTAAATGTGTAAGTTCACTTCCTTGCAAGTCAGAATATTGTTTATACATTATATTTTGTATCTCAGATTCTGATAAAGGTCTATCCCATATTGCAAAGTTTTTTAGATTTCCTTTCCAATTATAAGAAGTTGTTGTAGTAGGATTATTTTGACCTATAATAAAATTACCAGAATTAGATACATCTCCTATACTACTTAATGCAGTTCCTCCTTGAGCATTTCCTGAATCTTTACCATTAACATATACTTTTATAGGTCTAGATGCATTAGGGTCTAAAGTCCAAGCTATATGATGCCATGCATTTTTAACAGGAGAAATTACATCTCCATAAAGATAGCCATTAGTGCTTGCATCATTAATTTGTATAAGCATTTTATCATTACTATGTTTATATGCATAAATTCCTACACCACTAGATGCATCTCTTTTAGCAAATATAAAGTCACTAGAATCTTGTTCAGGATAAATCCAGCATGAAATACTAAGATATTTTGTTGAAAAAACAGAATCTAAAACATTTCCCATATTAATATATGAACTAGTAGTATCAAAATTAGCACTACCTGCACCTACATGCTCAAGGTCTGTATTTTTAAAATCAAAATATATTTTAAGATTGTCTTTAATATAAGATAATGCTGATACTCCTCTTGCAGCTACTCTACCTAAAGTAGTACCTAAGCCAAAGCTAAATCCACTACCTATCATATTAACCTACATATGCTATCATAGCGCCAGAAGCATGAGTTATTTTACTCCATCTACCAAATATAGTTAAGCCAGCTGGAAATGTATTGCTAGAATCTATAGCTTGTCCTCCAGAAGCTGCAGAGTCGGAAGCACTATTAGTACCAATATAAGTTTTGCCTTCACCATCTTCTGGAAGCAAACCATCAGTACTGTTAAATGTAGATTCCGCTACCATAGTAATAGCTATAAACGATAGTCCAGCAGGCGGTGTTACTGCTCCTGCAGTATCTATAAATATAGATCCTACTTGTCCTAAACTAGTATTAGTAGCTTCATTATCTGTGTATCTTGTTCTATTGTTAGTTCCCATTTATTCTCCTTAGGCTTCTGTCCATTCAGAGCCTTTTAATATTGTTAAAATTTCCTGGTGATTGTAAGATGTCATATTATTAAATACAGAAGGTGTTTCTCCTTCCCATTTTAATATAGCTTTTGTTTCGTCTAAATTTAATTTTGTATCTATACTAGGCTCTAAGGCATTGTCAACAAATTCTTGAAGTTGACTTTCATTGTAATCTGATAATGTTATTATAACCCATTTTCTATTTGAAAACCTTGCCATTAAGGTACCTCACTCTTCATATTTGTTGCTGTCATACTGCCCATAAATAATGGACCTCTAGAAACTTTTTGCACTTTTATTTCTGATAATATAAGACTTTCTCCATTAGCTATTCCTCCAAAAACAAGCGTTAATGTAGTGTCGCTACCGCCAGTTACAAATTCAAAGTTATATTCATCTAATCCTGGGCCAAAATAAACACTACCGCCACTATACATGCTTGTAGTAGTTGGCCAATTTTTATAAGCTCTTACATTTTGTTGAGCTGCATCTCCTCCAGACTGATTAAAAGTTACAATATATGTTGAACTAGAATCTAATGTTATACTATTGTGAACAGCAAATCCTAAAGTTGCACCTTCTTGTGATAATTTTAATGTACTTCCTACTTGTGATATAACTAGATCTGATCCCGCAGATCCATCAGTTTGATACTCTGACCAATTTGTTGCACTAACACCACTTTTAGGAAGTAAATTTGATTCAGGAGTAACAGCTGAGTTTTGTATAACATAAGGACCACTAACATCTCCGCATCTTATCCATCCATGAAGATTACTACTAGAAGTATATTTAACTGAATTTACAGTTAAATCTAAATGAGTACCACCTGTTCCATTATTATATATTTGCTGAACCTCGTCAAAAGATAGTTCGCTTTTCCATAAAGCTACTTCATCTATATTACCATTAAAAGGATGAGTAGTTGTAGCTCCGCCAGATCTACCTGTTCTACCTATTTCTACATTTGCAAACATATTTGCACTTTGTGCTGTACCTCCAGCATAAGAACTTTCCTCAGTTCCATTTATATATAATTTAAATCCCGAATTACTATTACTACCATCATATGTAGCACAAACATGATACCATGTATCTACAGATAATGAAGTATCACTTTTTCTTCCAACGGTAGAAGCACCATAATCACCTTCTCTGCATGATATATTTAATTTTGTATTAGTAATAGTAAAAGTTCTTCCTTTTGTTTCTCTGCCCCAACACATAATTGTTTGCGTTCCAGACACATCATCAGGTCTTATCCATGCAGACATAGTAAAAGGGTTTCCATGATCATAATTATCCATACCACCTGTAGTGTCTTGTAAATAATCACTAGTACCATCAAAATCTAATGATGTTGTATTAGTTACAAGTACAGGTTTAAGAGCTCTTTTCCCTAGTATTGCTATTCCTATAGGTCTAGTTTTTCTACCTATAAACATTAATCTCTAACTATGCCAAATCTTAATTTTAATGATGGGCTATCCCAAGTATTTGCAGACCTAGTAATACCAAAAACAAAAATATTATTTGTAGTAGGATTTTCTGGCTTTGCTACTATACCTATATTATCTGCGCTTCCTATTAATGTAGGATCTCCCATGTCAATCATATTTGTTATATTAATAATTCCTAGAACAGCACTCATATTGTCATGAGTTGTTATGCATCCAGACATAGGATCGTTTGGATCCATAAGTCCACCTGAATCTATTAACACGGGATTTTGACTACATATTACAAGATCAAAGTCTCCAGTTTCATCACCACCTGTACTAGCCCCTATAACAGAAAGTGATTGTATTATAACAGCTTGTCCAGGAACCTCTGATACTGTAATTGGTTGTGGTGTAAAAAATAAATCATCAGTTTGATATGCTGAACCATCTGAAATAGTAACATTAACATCAACCACATCTACAGTCATTTTGTTTAAACGCTCTTGCGCTGAATAATCTCTTAAGCCCATTTATGCTCCACCTTTTTGAAATTGTTTATATAAAAAATTAATAAAGCTTTTTACTTCTTCTTTTTTTGTTTTATCCTCTTCGCTAGTAATAATAGTCTTATCACCATCTTGCATATTAGAAAAATCTAGAAATCTATCTTCTTGCTCTAGACCCATAACTTCATCCATTAAATTAGATTCTTTGTTTTGTTCTTCCATTATTGACCTTTCATATATCTCATTATTCTAGGAATAACACTCATTTCAGGTTCAAAGTTTTTTATATATCTATTACCTGCTCCTTGAGTCATATTACCATACAAACTATCAATACTATCATCTGGTAAATAACCTATTTTATTTAAAAATGTTTGCATTTGAGCTACTTTAAATTTGTCTTTCCTGTTTTCTCCATAAATCATACTAGCTATTAAATTATACATACTCTCATCAAATATAGCTTTATCTTTTGCAGACATATCGCCTCTAGGTTTTTCTTCTGAGAAATAATATCTATTAGGCCCTTCAGTGCTAAACCCTGTAAATCCTTTCTTTCCCTTATCTCCGTACATTTTCTATCTCCTATTGTTTAATTCTTTGTTATCATAAAAAGGTCTTGGTTGAGATTTAATTTTACCTGTTATTTGAGCAATAGTTTGATTTATCATTTCTAAATATTTTCTTGGCTCGGCTAATGCTTCATTAATTTCTTTATCACTCATCATAATAGTAGGTTGCGCTCTAAACTTTTTTATTCCTTCTAGCATAAAATCTCTTTGAGCTATTAAATCAGATATATCTAGTTTGTCAAATTCTAAAGGAAATGCAAAATCTAATTCTTCTTGATTAAAAGGTTTTTTAGCAACTCCAGTATTTGCATCTACAACATGCAAAAAATCAGTAAGTCTTCTCATCATTTTGTCTGATTTAGCCATTTAATTCCTTTGGTCTTTCTGCTGCTTCTAAAGCATCTTCGGAAAAACCTTTAAATACAGCTCCTGTAAGTTGTGTAACTTGTGTTTTGTTCTTATCTTCCATATCTAATATATCAGCTAGCTTAAATAAAGCTTTCAACTTAGTGTCATCTTTTTCTGTACCATCTATTACAGCTTTTATATTACTTAATACATAATTCTCATCAAGCCCTAATTGCTCCATATGAGGTTTAAGTTCTTCTTTCATACTGCTTAGTATCCTCGTTGTTTTCATTAATCTAGTGGCCTTCATTCCTGCGTAGTGAGGATCATTAGTTGGAAAAGCTTCCATATATGCTTTTTTAGGATTCATCCCCTTGCTCACATACTGCACAAATAAGGCCTCTTTACCAGATAAAGACTTTCTTTGCTCTACTCTTTCATTATGATTAAGGCTTCCGCCTATGCTATATATATTCACTCTTCTAGAGCTGTCTAGTTTATTCTTATCTGATACTACAAATGTCCCTGTACAGGTACCAATATACTTGACACACCTATCAGCACCTTTAGCTTTCATCATAGTGCCTTTACGTAATATTTGCATTACAGCACCATCATCAGCTAATATCCAATCACCTATCTCCCCTCTTCTCCAGTCATGTAAATAACTGATGTCAGAGGGGACTTCATCGATAGAGTCAAATACTGTGTGCTCAATTCTATTTACTTTATAAGTTCTCATAAGTTCAAACCCCGTCAGGGGGTTTGGGATATAATTAAGCTAATCCTAATATATTATTATCTAGTTTCATTATAATCTTACTCATTTCATCTGGGCAGATAATGTCTCTATTATCTATAGTAAACACTATCTCTTCTTCATCTAAGTATTCATCAACTTCACATTCATCTCCAGTATCATCATACTTAATATTAAGGTTATATTCTTTCTTCATAAGTCCTCCTGGATATACTTCCCCCTGAGTGGTATAAAAAATTTAACCTTAAATTTCCTCTAAAACCAGTCATTCTCTCCCATATTTTAGATTTATATTAAAGCAGTTTTTATCGGTTATTGGGGACCCCTCAGTTAACTATTTTGATAACCTACAACCCAACTTCTGACCCTACCAGCAGAACGATTTACACGTGTACTTTAAGGGTGATAGCTATATTCTTATAACTACCGATGCGATAATATAGTTATGTAGAATATGTTTTAGCAAATAGTATTTTAAAAATTGTAATAGAGGTTTTGAAAATTATAGCATTTTGGTGTGTGGTCTTTTATATATAGGTACCCCCTTATCAGGGGATTTTCACTATCGTGATTTCGTTATTTTTGATTTAGATTTTTTTGAGTTATTTATGATAATTAACTTAATTAAGGAGAAGAGATGGGTATAAACCTAACACAAAGAAGAGAGTGGGACAAGAAGGTAAGATTGCCTGACGGTATCACTAATTTAGATACTAGTACACCTATTGGTGCTGCTGCAACTGGTGCTATTATTAGGACATTAAATAAAGCTACAGATATTGAAGATGTAGGTAATGTGCTACAATTAGCCAATGCTGTTAGTACTACTGATGGTAATAGTGCTAAAACTGTTATCGGTGTCAAGGAAACATTTATCTATGCTGATAGTAATGGTGTAGAACATAGTACTTGTGATCATAGAACTGCTGAGTTGTATGGTAAACAAGGTATGACGTTCGTTAAAACTATATCAGAAGATATTATGGGATAGTATGTAGTAGGTGGTAACTTAACCCTTATCACCTACACACCTATTAGTTAATTAATGGATACACTTATACCACACATACACATAAAAAGAAGGAGTAGTTAATGTTTGTAAAATTACAATTAAATAAGTTTTATAACTTAAATGAAATAGTATCAGTTGAGGTAGTACCATTTGACAAAAATAGTAGTCTAGGTACAAATCCTAGCAGATCATATATATCACTATACTTTATCAATAGACATCCCGATAATGAATTAAACGAAACATTGTACTATGGTTATGATTGTAATCATGGTAACGATCAATTCAAGAAAGATGTTGAGGCATTACATAGAGCTACACACACTAAGATGATAACTGATAAGTAATAATTAAGGGCATAAGAATATCTACAATGGTTCAATATAAAGACATTTATATTTGACTGGTAGGTAGCACCATACTGATGAGTATGCGGTTCTTATGTCCTAAATTTACGGGAGTAGTATGGGCAATTTCCCTACTAAGACATCTAGCGCACTGCTTCCGTATTAAATTACACTCTAAAGCTGAGAGTGGAGTAGGTTAATGGCACAAGCTCTGATGGTTGAATCCCTGGGATATATATTGATCAACTTTGGTATGCTGTTAACTAGGGTATGTAAATGTATTAATAACAATGATGCAATAGGCGGAAGGACAACACGAGAGTGATAACAATTACCGATGAGCAACAATGAACATAAATAATCGCAGGTTATCCTTCATTAATACAGCCTGTGATGTACACAAGGAGTAATTATGACAGATGCAATGTATGACTTGTTACATGTTATAGATATTATATCAAGATGTATATTAAGCGGGAGTGTTATGATGTATGTTGTATATCATATAATAAAGAAATGATACCCTGTAAATGTATACAATGTGATATAGATATAGATGACGCTATAGCAGCATTTTGTGAGAAATGTCTGAAGCGTGGTCCTAAAGATAAACTAAAGAAAATAATAAGAAAAGAGGTAGCTAATGAAAGATGATAAAACATTTTGGCTTCAAGGATATGAAGGCAACTGTAGACAAGGTGCAATATATCGTAGTGATATAGCTGCAGTAATTAAACTACAAGAAGAACATATTAATGGTCATGTTGTAGGTATTATAATTAGAGCTAAAGACTTAAAAACATCTAATCATAATATACAATTTATAATTGATACTGGCGATAGAATAGCCACTAACTATGAAAACAAACAAGAAATGATAAAAGAGTATGATGATAAATATGGTACTACTGGATTTGTAGAAGGTAAGCTATTTGAAGAGGAGAATGATAATGTACAAGAAGAATAATGAAAAATGGGAAGAAGTACCAATGGATGAGTTGTGGGAAGATGGTGAACTAACTGAACAAGAGGTAGCAACTACATTATTTGTAAGAGTAAGAAATCAAGGTATTTGGAAAATAATAAGGAGAATACAATGAGTTATTATAATACTAATAAGTTGGCAGGTAAAGATCTAGAAACAGCTATTAATAAAGCTAAATCACAAGAAGCACAGGTAGAGCTACATATGAAAGCTAATTCTAGCAAGAGTTATACACCATTTCAGTTACAAGAAGCATTTATTACAGATTATGACATAATATTTCCAATAACATCTGTACGTAGAGCGCTAACTAATCTTACAAATGATAAGATACTTGTGAAGAGTGACAAAATGGTTATTGGAGACTATGGTAGCCCTAATCATACATGGAAATATGGAGGTAAGTAATGGCACTAGGAGAAATAAGAAGACATACTATAGCTATGTATAATGAAATGATATCTTATTATAAAGCTAATATAGATAAAATAAGTAAATATGGTAGAACTATAATTACTCAAGAGCTTATTGATAAGATGGAAGAAAGAAGATCTAAACTATCGAAAGGATACAAAGAACGATGGGAAAGATGAAAAGTAAGTGGTTAGAAAGAGAAGCTTTTGATTTTGAAGAAAGCTTAAATGATTATTTGTACTTTATGTACGCTAAAGATAAACAAAAGGAGAAAAGTAGTGAAAGAGCAAAGATACGTAAAATATCAACAAGGAGACGTGTTGATGTTAAGAATAAATGATAACCAAGAGATGTTATCAGAGTTTGAAAGGTTTCAAAAGACCAATACAAACAGAACATTGCATAGTAGGAAGAATCCAAAAGAATCATCTGTTGCTACATTAGCATTAGGTGAGGCTACTGGACATCATCATTCTATAGATGTAATGCATGATGAAAATAAAGATGTAGAAGTTACTAGATACTTTAATAATTGGCAACATAATTCTAGAGCTAATCAAGGTTTAGGTAATGTACCTGAATACTTTGAAGTTGTAGGTAGTGATGCAACTATTAAACATCAAGAACACAATCCTATTACGTTACCAAGTGGTATATATAGGGTTAGAATCGTCAAAGAATATGATCCATTCTCTGGCCAAATAAGTGGGGTAGCAGACTAATGTATAAAAATATAAAAAACCTAATGAGACATGGTAAAGTAAACGAAGCTCTTATTACAAGAGGTGGTGCTAAATTCATGTATAATATGTTTTATTTTGTTAAAATGGCTAAAAATAAGATAAATGTATATAAAGGTAATACATGGCAACAAGGTAAATACACACGTAGACCCGTAGCTAAATTAACCAATGAATACATTATGTTATGTCCTAGAACTGCAGCTGAAAGGTTTAATAAACCATATGATGAAGCTAAAGTAGCTAAAAAATGGGATATATGGGATATTGGATCATTCTTATCGCTTAATCTAATATATAATGGATATACTAGATATAGTAGAGGCTTTGATATAGTACATGTTAATGGTACAGAGTTTGTTCCATTTTCAAGTAAAATGAAGTTTGATTGGAATGGTAAATTAATATCTAAAATACCTAAATGGGCTAACAATAAGTTTAATGAATACTTAGACACAGATAAAGGTATAAGAAATCAAATGGCTAAAGCTAGATATCATGACAATAAAGCTATTGAAAGATATGAAGCTGCAGGTAATAATCTAGAGCTTGTACCTATTGATGATGTATTTAAGCATAAAAATTCAGATAGAAGACGTAGGCTTATTAATCATTTTGGTATAGAGCAAGTATTATCTCCGTATAAGCAAACTGTAGTAGACAAAGACACTATAAACGGCAATTCTTATGAGCTTGTACAGATAGAAATACCTTTAGTTCATGAAAAATGGGATAATGGTGTTAGAGAAGTTCATAATACAAAGTTATGTACATATTTAAAGATGATCAATCCTACTACAAGTGAATATCATTTAGAAGGTGTACCTACTAAAGATGACACAGGATGGGATTATATAGCTGATTTAACAGTTAGATCTGCTTTAGCATGGCGTGATGGTGAAAGTATACAACGCAACAGATTCACACCCTCAGATATAGGAGTAGCCGAACACGATGGTGGATTATCTGACTATGCTTATATAGAGCCAACAACATTAACCTAAGGAGGGTATATGTCAGAACAGATGACAATAACTGATACAGATAATGGTGTAATTGCTACACGTAATCGTATATCTGTTACAGTTGACAAAGAAAGGTGTGTAGTTTCAATGAAAGACCTAGAATATAGTTATGAGGAAATATTTGCAATAGCAGATAAACTCAGATCAATTTAACGGCTTCTTTCGTTAACTACATGGGGAGTGTAATTAATTTTGTACTCCCCACTTTTCTTCTTTGTATTGTAAAATGAAGGTATTAAATTACATTTATGGATACTAACAAAGATTATGACATAGACGATGAAATCATTAAAGTATATTTAAGAGCTTATATTAAAGCTATTGAGCTTAAAAAAGACAAAAAAGCTATTGATATAATACAAGATAGAATGATGGTTTTGGTTAAAAGAAAAGAATTGCTTTAATTAGCAATAGTGTTTGAGGCTTGGACACTTAAAAAGTAACAAGCAAGTTATTTGAGAATCATATTACCAAAAGGTATGTGGTACTATAGATAGCGATTCTGACTATAGGGGATAGGAGACTGTCCCCTAAATTTTCTAAAATAGGAGAACCCAATGGAAGAACAAGTAAAAGAAATTCCTGCTTTGTCCCAGGTGCCGCCAGAAACATCGAATAATGACTGGAAATCTGATCAAATAGACAAATTAGCAGGTGCATTGGCTAAAGCACAGTCTGAAATACGAGGTGCAGCTAAGAAAAGTACTAATCCATTCTTTAATAGTAGTTATGCAGACTTACACACAGTAATAGAGTCATGTATGCCACAGTTAAGCAAAAACGGTATATCTGTTATACAGGGTACTGATTTTGAGATAGACAACTCTGGACAAGGTCACTATTATGTAACTACTACACTAGCCCACTCATCGGGACAATGGATGAAGAGTAAATGTAGATTAATCATCGGAGGCAAGAAAGATATACAAGCATTAGGTGGTGCAATCACTTATGGCAGAAGATATGGCTTGTCAGCAATGGCTGGTATAGGTCAATTTGATGATGATGGTAACACTAATAAATAAAGGAGAATAAATGGCAATAAAAACAATGTCAGCCACAGAAGGTGGTGGAAATAAGTATTCAGAAGGATGGCACGATGCCAAAATTGTTAAAGCTGAATATGGTGAATGGAATGGTAAAAAATACTTAGAACTATGGTTTGATGGTTATGGTCAATACCAAACTATGAAAGTATATGAAGTATTTAATAAAGCTGATAATCAAGAGTTTGCTATTGCAAGAGTATTTAAATATGCACAAGCAGGTATTATATCAGTATTAGACGATCCTACTGGTAAAAAGCCAATCATTCAATACGATGACGATGCTAATGGTTTAGTAGGTAAATCTTTAGCTATTAGATTACATCCTGATCCTAAGAACTCTAAATATACTAGAATAAGTAATGAACCAGCACCTATTGCAGGTCAATATGAGCATATGACATTTTCTGTAGATGCAGTTAATGGTATAAAAGCTGGCGCAGATAAAAGACTAGAAAAGTATTTAGCAAAGGCAAAGAGTGTAGTTGTGCCAGAAACCGAAACTAGTTCTAATACAGCAGATATTCCTTTCTAAGGGATAGCGTTCAACGGTAATTAGGGGGTAGAACGGTTTTTAATTCCATATAGTTTCCCAACTATCCCCTTTTTACATTAAGGAGAATATTATGATAAAAGAGTTTGCTTTTGGATTGCAAAACCGACATCATTTTAGTGATGCAGGTGATGTACAGAAGTATCAAAACATGGCTCAAGATACATTTATGTCTCTATATGATTATGATGGCAACGTAATAGATTATGTTAAAGAAAAGCATACATTATCATCTTATGATGGTATGTTATATATGCCTAATGAATATATATTAGATGTAGATGGATCTAACTCAGAAGAAGCAAGACAAGCAGCTATAGGTCTTACAATATTATTAGATGATATGTGTATACCTTATCAATTATATTTCTCAGGAACTGGATTTCATATAGGAATACCTGAAGCTGCATTTAGGTGGAAGCCTTCACCAGATTTGCATTTAAAAGTAAAAGATGAAATGAAAGCAAAAGGTATATATGAGTATGCCGATGCATCAGTATCAGATAAAACAAGACTTATACGTATTGTTAATACTTTAAATAGTAAATCAAGATTATGGAAAATACCATTAAAGCCAAGTGAAATACATCAATCTATTGATAGTATATTAGAGCTAGCAAAAACAAGTAGACCAAAGTTTGATTATAACACTGCTGTTGTAGAAAACGAATGTGAGCCTGTATTTGACGTGCTCAAAAGAAAAGCTGTAGCTAGTGATAAGAAGTTCGAAACAGTTACGCTTGGTAGAAACCCTGATCCAATATGGTATACATGTGTACAAAAAATGTTAACAGGTAGCCCACAAGGATCAAGACATCAGATAGCTTTACGCATAGCAGCACATTTGCGTTGGCGTTATCCAGAACATATGGTAAGATTAGTTATGGAAGATTGGCGACAAAGAGTTGATCTAAAATCACACCCATTTACTAAAGCTGAGATGGATAAAATAGTTACTGATTGTTATGAAGGTCATAATGGTAATGGATATAATTATGGCTGTAGTGATGTTATGATGGACAAGCATTGTAGTACTAGTTGTAGATTATATAAATCTAAGAAATCACAAAATACTATGGATGCAAAAGCTATGGAGAAAGAGTTAGTAGACTTTCTCACAACAAATCACGATCCTATTAATATAGGCACAGCTTATGGTCAAGATTTTCCTGTATATCCAGGCGAGGTAGTTATTATACAAGCACCACCAAAATCTATGAAAACTATGTTTCTACAGAATGTGGTAAATATGTTTAAACGTAATACATACTTTGTAGAAATGGAAATGAGTCCTAGACAGATGTGGATGCGATTTGTAATGATGGAAAATAACTGGAATGAACAACAACTTAAAGAGCATTACAGTCAATATGCTAATGGTATAAGTCAGCAGTTTGATTGGCTTACTGTAGATTATAATAGTTGTTATCCACATGAATTGCAAAAACGTATAATGTTGTTGCCTAGAAAGCCTGAGATTGTAGTTATAGACCATATGGGCTTGCTACGTAGTCAAAAGACAGATAATAATATGAAAGTAGAGGAAGCATCACAAGCATTGATGGAGCTTGCTGTAAAGAATAATATTATTGTCTTTGCTGTATCAGAAATAACTAAATCAGCTTTTATGGAAGGTATGAATATAGCTTCTGCAAAAGGTTCATTTAGAGTAGCTTATAATGCTAATAAAGTATTATCTATTACACCATTTAAAGAGAAAGAAACTAATCTAATTAAATCGTTAAGGATAGAAAGTACAGCTAACAGAGAGAAAGAACATTTAGATGTTAATTTACCTGTTAATGGAGCTAAAATAGGATGATACAGATTACATCATGGATAGAACTAAACGAAAAGGTATGGCACAAGGGTAAACCTTTGCCTGCCTTTGTTTGGTTAGAAAAGTTAAAAGTAAAACTAGAAAAACTCACACATAAAAAGTGTGAAATAAGAACTGATAAGGGTAGAGTAGCCCTATTCAGAGAAAGGTTAAGATGAAGAACCCATACGCACAAATGCGAAAAGTACCATTAGATTATAATGGTATAAAATCATCTGCTTACTCTGTTCAATATCAAGAATCACATGATAAATGGAAAGAAGCAGGAGTTGTTGGTAGTAAATATATGTTATTGCCTAACATTAAAGTAAAAGAAGCTGCTGATCAAGTAGCATTAGCATCAAATATAGATTTTGAGCATGACAAAACATTCTTTGATGGTAAAAGATATGTGTATTCATTAAAGTCTACAAATGTTATTGGTGATATAAAGCCAGGAGATGACATGGCTTTAGGTATACAGTTTTGGAATAGTTATGATGGTAGTAAATCTTTTGGATTTTCTATGATGCTATATAGATTAATATGTACTAATGGTATGTTAAGTAAAAAATTCTTTAATACCTTTAGATTTAAACATGAACCTAATAGCGAAGGATGGGAAGATAATTTAACTCAAGTAGTTAATACTATTAATAGTACATCTGAATATGGATTAGACAATATGATATCAAGCCTTAGAAAGCTAGATGATTTAAGAATTACATCTAAAGCACTAGGTAAGATTAGGCATGAGTATTTATCTGAATTGCCTTCAGGTTTATGGGGTAATATTATAGATAGATTCTTAGATCCGTCTAAAGAATATCATGCAGAAACAAGTGGTTGGGGATTGCTTAATGCTGCTACAGACATATTGTGGCATAAAGACAAACCAACAGTTGCTAGTTACAATCAGAATGCTGTTATAGTAGACGGATTGTGTAGAGCAATATCTTAATTTAAACGCACAGAGCAGGTACGCTTCTTAAACGCCTTATTATAGCAACTTACCTAACAGCTGCCTGCTCAACATTTTAGGAGAACCCAATGACAACATATAAACTTAGAAGAATTAGTCTAGTTCCTGACAAGCATGGACAATTCTTAAAAATACAAATGGTTAGTAAATACGTAGATGGTATATATAAAGGACATGTAAAAATTAATCAAGATATAGTAGATGAATTATTAAGCATGGAAGTATCATGAAGTATGTAACTAGAAAAGCTATGACTATTAGAGAGTCTGGTAGAAGCAGTGATTATATAACACCTAGCTTTGGCTTTGGATGTTTATATAGATGTTCTTATTGTTATATGCGTAGACATGTACCTAAAGGACTTACAATAGCTAATAATCCTGAAGATTTGTTAATAGCTGTAGAAAAGCATTCAGAAGAATTACCTTGGCCTAAAGTACCTAATCAAACACATGATGAGTATTATACATATGATTTTAGTTGTAATGAAGACTTTGTATTACATTCTAAATTTCATAACTGGAGATTAATATTTGATTATTTTAAATATCATGAGAAAGCTATGGGTACAGCTGCTACTAAGTATGTAAGTAATCACTTACTTTCTTATAATGCAGATAGAAAAATACGTATAAGATTTAGCTTGATGCCACAAAAATTATCATCTAAATTAGAGCCTGGTACTAGCAAGATAATTGATAGAATAAAAGCTATAAATAAATATTATGATGCAGGTTATGATGTACATGTAAATTATTCACCAATAATTATGTATGATGATCATACTGATGATTATAATGAATTATTTGAACTTATAGATAAACACGTAAACAATGAGATAAAACCTAATGTGAAAGCAGAATCAATATTCTTAACACATAATGAAAAGATGCATAAGCATAATGTAGATAACAATATTAAAGGAGAAGATTATTTATGGAAACCTGGAATACAAGAATCTAAAATGTCTCAATATGGTGGTAAAAATATACGCTATAAGTATAAAATAAAACGCAAGTATATAAATGACTTTACAAATAATCATAGAAACATCATACCTTGGCAAACAATAAGATACATATTTTAAGGAGATTATATGGGAGTAAGAGTTAGAGAACACAATGATAGAATAGGTAGATACGAAGATGAAGTAGATACTATGGCTAAAACAATAAATAGTTTAAAGCAAAGAGTAGAAACTTTAGAAAAAAGGCTTGCACAAGCAGAAAGTATATTAAAAATTATACATTATGAATCTAATCCTGCCTATTTAGAAGGACTTAAAAACAAATACAATGAAATGTATGGAGTAAATGATGAAAGCGAGTGAAATATCAATAGATACTGCTTTAAGAAATAGAGATAAAAGCAGATTTAAGTTTGCAAAAGAATATAGAGATGTAAAAGATCCAGCTGCTAGGAATATAAAGATGGCTAAAATAGCATCTGATAACAATAGATGTTGGTGGATATATAGCTATATATTAGGCAATCTTTGGTTTGGAAAAAGGAGAAAGCAATGAAAGAAAAGATAGGAGATTATGTGTCAAAACATAATATAGCAAAGGATGTTGATGAAGAATATCCTGTAATGTGCGAATCATTTGTAGCTATAACGGAAGAAATGTTTGAGTTGTTTAAAAAAAAACAATCAGACTACGGCCCGACAAATATAGGTATGGGCAATAGAACTATAGATACAGATGGGGATGTAGAGAAGTCTATGATAGGATTAACAGTTAGAATGAATGATAAAATTCAAAGATTAATGAACCTTGTATTAGACCGTAAATCGCCACAAAACGAAAGTGTTGAAGATACACTTATAGATATAGCTAATTATGCTGTAATGGCTAAATTAGTTATAAATAAAGAGTGGGGAAAATGAAGATAGTAGCAAAACTATCTAAAGAACACTTTGATTGTTACATGTGCTCTTTTTCTGGATATGCAGATAGATATATTGTAGTTCCACATATAGTAGATACACATCTAGAACATACAATATGTACTGCTTGTGCTAAAAGAGAGCATGGTAGCAAGAATAGAATTAAATTAACAGATGTCATAGAAGAAAGGACAAAATTATGGCTACAAAAGAAGCAATAAAAAAGATACAAGATCAAGCTATAGAAGATCACAAAGCTAGAACTGAAGATCTTTACAGTAAAAACATAATCCTAAAAGAAAAGATTGTTGACATGGAAGCTAAAGTAGAAGCTTTAAATGAAGTTGTTTGCAAGGAATGTAAGCAAATAGAAGCATCTAATGTAGATATGTTAAGCAAAATGGAAGGTATAGAAGTTACATTAGCTGAACATGCTGCTATAATACTTAGATTAAAAGATAGGATGGGTTTATGAAGCAGAAAAAGCCAACTAAGAATGAAGTTAAAACAGTAATAAACAATATGCTTATTGAAATGTCTCAAATGTCTAGGTTTATACAAGGTCTAGATACATCATTTGCTGCTTATTTAGAAATGAAAGGTGAAGATAAAAAGCTTAATGATTTTATTACAAAGAAAATAAAGGAGGCTAAAGATGCCGAGCAAAAGCAAAGCAAAGGGAAATAGATTCGAAAGAGAAATAGTTAAAATAGCTAAAGATCATGGCTTTGAATCGCAAAGAGCTTGGGGATCTAATGGTCAAGCTTTAGGTATGCACGAAGAAGTAGATTTAACTTTAGGAAAAAATCCTAAAATGAAAATACAGGCTAAGTGTAGAAAGAGTATAGCTTCTTATCTTATACCTACAGAGCATGTAGATGCAGTTGTATGTAAAGAAGATAGAGGAGAGCCGTTAATAATAATGAGATTTTCCGATTGGCTAAATATGCATTGGGGAAATTGTATGGTGGAGGATAAATAATGGGAGTTACTTTGTGGAGTAAACCAAAAAGAGATAACAATAAACACAATAACAAAAATCTTGAATACAAGATGACAAAATTAATTAGCCTAATGGAAAGGCTCCTTAATAAGTTAAGTTAATAAATAGCCAGGGTAAGGTGGGTTTTAACCCATCTTATCCAATGCTAGTATTACTGATTCTAAATCTCTCCTGTTAACGTTTTTCTTTTGAAAGATAGACTTTTTTCTAGACTTTTTCTTCTGACCTAACAACCATCTTCTGTTTTCTCTTTGTTGCTTACTAGAAAATAATCCCAATTCTAGCCAAGCAATATCTCTCAATCCATAACCACCACTATATACATTAGGAGCTGTATATGATGCTGTTCTTGCTAACTGTGAATTTATTCTAGATAAAAAGTCATATGTTTCTTGAACTGTATATTCAGTATTAAACCATTTCTTATCAGTTTTTTTATAAGTTTTAAATGCTGTATCAAATGCATTTTCCATTAATGGATCTACTTTGCCGTCTAAATTAGATTTAGCTACCATTTCATATGCGCTCATAATTAAAGGTGCATTAGGACCTAAAAATGTAGCTCCTCCTTGACCATATGTAGCTTTCATCCAATCTCTTATTAATTCACCATGAGTAAACTTTTGATAAATTTTTCCTGTAGTGTCATTTTTGATTTGATTAATTTGATCTTCTGTTATTTCATTTGTAGCTAATTTAGCTTTAACTCTTGCATGTAAATATAAAGCTTTACCTGTTTCCATAACATCGTTTGGCATTAACTTTTCAAAATTTGTACCCAATAAAGAGCTACCACCCCATATTAAAGCTTGTAACATGGCAAACCTCATAGGTCTCATAAATTCTTCACTTTGGAAATCTCCAGCTCTTGCTGCGCCAACATTTTGTTTAGGATTTAATCCTGCCTCTGTTAACCATTTATGCATCAAACTAGTCATTTCAAATCTATAATGTGCAAACTGACCTAACCCTATTTTAGCCATCATAGTAGCTTTATTTTCTTTTCCTGTAACACGTATAGCTTTAGCTTTATTCCAATTAGAATATTCAAAATGCAAGTCTAATACACCACTATAAGCTAACTCACCAGCTTTATTTTCAACCCAATCATTCATTATTTTATCAGATTTATTACCATATTTTTCTTTTAAGTCTTTTTCTGTTATAATATAATCAGACCCTTTTTTAGATAATATATCAGATTCAAATCTTTTTAATATTTGTTGCGATCTCCATGTTCTACTTGTTTGATTTAAATTCATAGAAGCTAATGCAAATCCAGCTCTAAAAGTTTTACTTCTATTCCAATCTTCAACTACTTTATGCAACTTACCAGAAATTCTACCTGCATTTGCAGCAACTCTAGCTGTTCTTGCACTCCAATTTTCTGAATCTGCTACTTGTAATTCGCCATTTTTATCTACATATAAATCTTTGTCTTGAATATAAGATTCTTCTAAAGCACCTCTACTTTGTGCGCTTACATTTGCGTCTTTACCTGTTGCTATATCAAAAGCATTAGATCTAACAGTTTTTCCATCAAACCATTGTAACCCATACTTTTTTTGTTGTCTAATTAATTTAGTTTGATTGTCATCTGATGATCCTACATTCTTATAAAAATTAGGAACGTCTTTAAGCATAGCTTTATATCCAAACTCAATAAATTCATAGGCTCTTTGCGTAGCATTTCTTGCTGCAGATCTAACATTTCCACCCATTAATCTAAAGTATGTAATAGATTGCATAGTTCTCATTATATTTTCTATATGACTACTTCTATTAGGATCTATTTGCTGTATTTCAGTATAAACATCATTAATAAGATCTAGCATTCCATTTGCTGATTCTATTAAATCTTTTCTACCTTTTTCTTTAGCAGGGTTTAAATGATCACTAACAATAGCTTTATGTGCTTTTGTAAAATTATCCTTAACATGAGTTCTATAGTTAAATATACCTACATCACTAACATATTTATTTAAAAAGAAATATGGATCAGCATCATAAACAGGATTAGCTATAGGATTCCTACCCTTTGCTACATTAGTTATGTCATCCCAACTATTTATTTCAGCTCTTATTTCTTCAGATAGACTTCTATCATGATTTTGTACAGATGATTCTATTTTTTTTATAGTTTTTAATAAACCTAACGAATATTGAGACATATAATGTTTAGAAAAAGCTAATTTACCATTAGTAGAGTATTCATTTGTCTTAAAACCTAGTCTTAAAAAATCCCTATCTGATGCTAAATTTTTATAATCAGTAGTTACACCTTCTTCGTCTATTTGTTTTTGAAATTCTATATTTTTTATTAGTCCTTCTACTTTGTCTATAACGCCAGATGCCCATTTAACATCTTTTTCTTTGGCCATAGATTTAATTTTTTGCAAACCCCTAACAAGACCTAAAGCTCCTGCCTTTCTAATGTTCTTATAATTTTCTCTCATCTGTTCTAAAGATTTTCTTTGAATAGGAGTTAATTTAGTTCCATCAGAATTAGTTATTGTTGCAATGTCAGCCCCTTCCATAACGCTATTCATCATTTTAAATGCCTCACCAGAACCTGTCTCATAAAAGCTTTTTATCATATCTCTATTTTCTCTTAGTTTTTTAGATAAAACTTGTTTATTTTTAAGAGATGATGATCTTAAATACTGCTGTTGTAAAGATGAATACTCATCATATAAGTTTCTAAGTCTTTTATGCTTACTTAATTTCTTTTTTAACTTACTAAAAAATCCTTTTTCGCCTGTATTTAAAGCTAAATCATTTAAGTTTTGTAGAAATTCATTAACATTTTTAGTAGAATTAACTGTATAATCCCTAAAGAATGATGTTTCATTTACTAAATTCTTTTCAAATCTTTGCAACTCAGGAAAGTTTTGCATAGCTCTTCTAGGTAAATGAAATTTAGATGCAAAAATACCTTTAGGCTTAGAAACTAAATTGTCATAATATTTTAATCCAAGCTCAAATCTTCTAACGTGCTTGTAGTTTACAGGAAATTCAGATGGGTTTATACTAGGTAGCTTTGTATATTTTTTCCAAAGCCATTCAAATGTTTCTGGATTATTATAATTAGCATCTTTAATATTTTTATAAGCTCCTGATGCAAAATCTTTAGCTATTGATTCCATCTTATTAGCTATATTATTTTTATCTTCAGGACTTAAATCTTTGTCTCCTTCTAGTTTTTTTCTAAAAGGATTTAATCCACATAACCATGTACTCATAAATATTCCTTATTTACTTTTATAACAACTAAATTTATCTCTAACCATAGAGGTGACATCTTGCCTAATGCCTTTTCTTTCGCCCATATCTTTATTATTTATAGCATCTACTTCACTAACAAATACTTTTTTAGTTCCAAAGTTTCTTAAATTGCCATCTTTACCTTGAACATATTCAGTTTTGCCCCATTGTTTATCTATAGGTATATTAGCAGCTTCCATAACTTTTGATGCTTTGTATAATATAACAGGATCTACACTTTTACCTGATGTTGCATAATCTATCATAACTCTTGCAGCATCTTTTTGTATCTTATCTTGCACATCTCTTTTGTTAAATATATCTTGATTCAAATACTTCTGACTAGTCATAAAGCCATCTAAGCTAGCAGGTTCTGTATACATATTAGATGTTATATAGTCAACATTTACATTAGGATTTTGTGCAGACATAAAGTGTGCATTTTTTAAGAAGTTAATATCATCTAATAATTCATTTGCAAAGTCCTTATACCCACTTTTAGGTTTAAACTCTCCAGATCCAATACTGGCTAATAATCCCATAATAGGCTCATGCAAGCTATTTTGTGTATATACATAATCAAATACAGCTTTTTTACTTTGATTGTCTGTTATACTCCTTATTGATATTCTATTATTAGATACATTAGGAACTAACATTCTTAATATTATAGCTTTTCTTTCTACATCAGATAGTTCTAAATTATTAAATATATTATCATATAAAGCTTGTCTTCTCTCTACTACATAGTCTTCAATACTAGTTCGCTCAGCTGTTCTTTTATCATTAAGCTTTATTACTTCGCTTATAATTTTATTGTATTTTTCTTTAATATATGTATTAGCTTCATAAGAAGATATTCTTTTCATAACATTATTATTATCTCTTATAACAGGCAAACCTGCAAAAGCTTCAAATAAAACTCTAAGACCTCTTTGCTCTTCTCCATTAGTTACTTCAAACCTTCTACCATTTTTTATAGCTTTATCTTTAGATCCTATAACTTGTACATTTCTTCTTCCTGGTCTAATAACTTCCTTTATTTTACCAACAGGGTTTATTATAACAACAGGCACTTTTTCATAATTTTTGTAATCACCTACACGTGAAAACTTAACAGGTACAGTTTTAGGAAGTTTGTTAAATTCTTCTCCCATCATATAAGATGCAGACTCTTCCATCATTATTCTTAAATCTTGAACTCTAGCCAACTTTTTATTTAAAGATTCCAATTCTTTGCTTGGTTCTGTAGACTTTTCAAATCTTTTTAGCTTGTCTATTTCAAACTCTAAAGCTGTTTCTCTAGTCTTTAAATCTATTATTTTTAAATATTTAGATTCATCAGCTACAAACTCATTTAGAGCCATATTAAACATTTTATTGTATCGTTCTGTTGCTGTAGTTCCTGGGATATTAGCATAACCATTTTCTAAGTATTCTATTATTTCATCTTGAGTAGACCTAGCTTGACTAGAGCCACCTTCAGAATTTAATTTGTTTTGATACAGTTCATGCATAGATTTCATAGCTATATCATAAGGATTAGATGAATTTGCAAAGTAATCTTTTGCAGCTTGTAATCCAGGTTGCATATCTATTCTAGGATCCATTCCCCATTTTTGAGTAGGAAGTATAGTTTTCTTGACAAACTCTACAAAAGCATTATTATAGCTTTCTAGTGATGCAGCTCTACTTTGACCAGAAGGATCAGTTTCCATACCTTGATTGTATTTTAAATATTTATTTAATGGTACTATTAATCTATTTCTAACAGCTTCTACTATTGGTCTATTTGCAGGCGCATCTACATTAAAATCATCTGATTGTATTTTTATAAAATCACCTTTTTCATTTCTATATCCTAATTCAAATATACCATCTGCACCAAACATAACTTTAGTTTGCATATCTGTTATAGCTTCAAAGCTAGCATCAAATTTAGAAGGTAGTTTATCATAAATATCTATAAATTTAATAGCTAATTTACCAATATTATCTACAGTAGTTATATATTTTGCACCTGTATTTAGTCTTAGTTCCATAGTTTTAACTTTAGGTCCTAATCTATTAGTTTCCATTGTTAATACTGTAGAGTTTCTTCTAAACATATTAGATAAATATGTAGCTGTTTGATGCATTTTTACAAATTGACCTTTAGCATTGTTTACTTCAGTAACTAACATGTCTGTAGTAGGATCAGCATCAAATAAGTTTACAATAGTATTTGCATATGAATTAGGACTATCTATATTAGGATCAAATATTTCATTTATCTTTCCATCTATATTGTTGGTTCCTTCTATATATCCACCTATTCTACCTGCTTCTCTCCAAAATCTTCCAGGTGCAGCTACATAATTAAATGATTTGTCAAAGTCAAAATCAGCATCTTGTGGTTTTATAGCATCACTATGATTCATTCTACTTACATTGCCAGAGTTCTTATCTACATGTGATCTTTTGACGCCACCAACTTCTTCAACTGCCATTTTACTTATAACAACATCACCCATCATATTCCTAGGTTGTCTACTATTTAACATGCCAACAGCCATATTTTTGTCAAACTCTTTTATTACTAAATTAGCATCATTTAATGTTGTATGCGTATCAATTAATAAGTCACCATTAGCATCTTTTTGCGATAATGCATCTGATTCTTTTTTTATAGCATTGTCGTAAGTCTTTTTGTTAGCTTTTTTATCGCCTTTTAATATTGTTCTTGTATCTATATCTATAAGATTACCACTCTCATCAATATACCTACCTTCTACTTGTAAATATTTCTTTCTATCTACATTAAAAAAGTATGCATCTGCTGTTCTTGAACTACCATTTTCAGCTGTATAACTAACTCTTTGTATTATAGCATTATGAGCTGTATTTGTAGCAGGATTATCGCTTGGTATAAATTTCTTTTGAGCTGCAAAGTATGAAGGTAAAAATTCTCCAAAGTATTGTACTGTAGGCCTGTCTCCTACCTTAGATCTTACTGTAATGTCAAGATTACCCATGTCTGCTGTCATAACATCTAAAGAACCATTTTCAACTTGACCACCAGCTATGTTTCCATTATTCATAAAGTAGCCTATTAAATTGTCGTTTAAACGCTTAATAGCCCAAGGCTCTAGTAGTAATCCATTTCTTGCTAAAACTGATGATATAGCGCTATTTATAGACGCAGGATCACCACTATCTGCTCTAGCACCAAATACTTTCTGTGCTAAACCTGTTCTAAAGTAAGGATTGTTATAGCTATTTTGTATTCCTGCATTTAAATTATTTATTTTTTGATCTAAATTTATCCACTCTCTTATTCCTGAGTTATTCGCCATATGAACTGCAGCATTTGCACCTACTAAAGGATTGTGTTCTTTAGATATAGTTCTTAAACTTAAAGCTTCTAATGGTATTTCTACCAATCTGTTTGGATCTGTTATGTTAGCTCTATTGCCTATATAGCTATCCCAATTCTGATCAAGATTATCTGTACCTTTAACACCTGAATAGTTGTTATCATTATATTGTTCACCTGCTTTTGGTTTAATAGAATTAATTTTATTAGCAGATTTAAAAGTTATAGCATCTATTTTTAAGTCTTTCATTATGTCGTCTAACAATGGATTGTATTTAAATGCTGTTTTTCCAAACCATTCTTGCACTCTTCCATATGTACTGCTAGATTTATCAATGTCTACTACAGAATGTGTTATTGTAGGTTTTATTCCTCCAGATTTAAACCCTGTAACTTTATTATTTATATCTGTTCTAACCATTTCAGGACTCAATCCTATCATAGCTAAAGATGCTAAATAAAAATCTTTAGAAACAAACATTTCTCCATCTACTATAGATTTAGTAACTTCTGATATTCTTTTAATCTCTCTATCATATGTATCTTGATCAATAAGTTTATTAGCAAGCTTGTCATCTAAAGATTTAGTAGCTCTATCTAAAGAACTAAATATATTGCCTAGTTGATTTCCATTTGCATCTGTTAATATAGCTTCATCATCTATTGATAAAGTTTTTAATTTTCTAAAGTTACCATTTGCATCAGGAGTAACCCAATCTTTTATATCTTCATATACGCTTTTGTATAAGTCGGAACTAGCATTTTTATATATTATCCCTGTTTTAGCTCTATTGCTTTCTGTTGGTATATACCCATTTTTAGTTTCATTTAACTTATCTCTTTTAAATCTATTCTTTATATATTTATGATTTAAGTCTATTTCTTCTACTCCAACAACTTTATCTATAGCTCCTGGCATATTTAAAATCATTCTAGTTAACTTAATACCTTCTACTACAGAATCATCACCATTAGATAAGTTTCTTATATTGTTTAACTTTTTAAGTATATTAGCATGTTTTTCTAATGTTACATTGCCATCAAGTATAGCTTCTAAAGTCTTAAACATTAATCCATCTTTACCAAATTGCTCTTTAATGTTGTCATGCAAAGAACCTTTAAATCTATCTACCCTAACTACTATAGAAGTTGATTCATTCATAGGTATTATTCTATATCGCTCTACTTGATCGGCTTGTGAAAAGTTTGTCCTTTTAATTTCTTCGACAGTATCTGTCTTATAAAACTCTGACTTCCCTTTTGAATTGCTTATTTTAAATCTACCACTTTGCAAGCTAGAGTTATAATCTAATAGCTTGTTACCATTTATATCTCTTATAACATTTCCATTGTTATCTACACCACTTCTTTCAGCTAGGTATATAAAATCTTGATTAGGATCTAAGGCTTTTATAATTCCACCAAATCCTCTATCTGATGTCTCTCCTATAACTTTATACCCTTGATGTAATTTATTGTTTTTAAGGTCTATTTTTACTGTTTTAATAGGTATTTTAGAAAAGTATCCCGAAACTACAGAATACAAATCGCTATCCATTTCAGCTTGGCTAGGTCTACTAGCTTCATCCATGGCCATTACTTCTGATTGCATTCTTATTTTTATAGGATCAACAATTAGTTTATTAAAATTATCATTATCTAATGCGACATCACCTGATAAATTTTTAAGAGTTTGTACAGCTTTAAATGCTTGTGACATTAATTGTGGATTAGACTTTAAAGTTTCTGGCAATCTATATATATCACCTAGAACATCTTCAGCAAACTTATTTATATCTGCAGATGCTATTCTTCCTGTCCTATCTATGTCAAATATCTTATCTAAATCACTAGTAGATATTTTATATTTTGTAGAAAATTGAGCTGTAGTAAGTTTAGTTATTTTATCTTGTATATCTTTTTCAGGTATATTATAATTAGATATTTCTTCTTTAATAAAGTCTTGTATATTGGCTTCACTTAAAACTATTTGTCTAGCTTCGCTTTGTATATCTGTAGATATTTTAACTATCTGTCTTGCATACTCTAATCTATCTGAATTTTTAGGGTTATAAGAAAGCATGTTTAGTATATTTCTTATATCACTTTCTTTTTTGCTAGCAGCCCTCAATACATAAGGATTATTTTCTATTAAAGCTGTCTTTAGTGTCTTTCTTAAATTTAATGTAGCTTTTTTATTGTTATATAATTCTGATAATTGCTTACTGTAATTATCTTTAATATTTGTGTCTAAGTTATCTGCACCCATTAGAATGTTTTCTATCAGCAATATATCCTTTTCCATTTGTGAAAGATTTTTATCAAGCACATCTACAGTAGCTCTAGCTTTACCATTAGACCAGTTATCCATAGCAGCTTCACCAGTAGCTAATGATTTTTGTAAAGACTTAATCCAGTCACCGTCTTTTGCTTGCAATACAGCATCGTCAAATCCTACAGGAGCTTTAGCTAATTCTACTTTATTGACAATTTCTTCATAATGTTCTTTAAGCCTTTTAAACATTTCAGGGCTAATACTATTGCTTTCTTTAGCAGATATTAATAATTTTTCTACAGCTCCTAGTGAAGGGAATATTGGTTTAACACCATCTTCTTGATAGTTGAATCCTACATCTTTCATTAATGTAACTAAACTTGCTTTAACATCTATGCCTCCAGGTATATCATTTATACCTATTTTACTTATAGCTTTTTGTGTTATATAGTCTTGAAAGTCACTATAAGCATCAGCATTACTAAATAAATCGCCTGTAGCAGATTCTATTTTTTCTTTTAAAGCAGTAGCTTCATCAAATGATATTACTTTACCATTCTTAGATAGTATATTAGGATTTAAAGATTTAATAGCTGATTGTACTTTATCTAAAAACTCTACTACTTCTCCATAATTTTCTGTTTTATCACCTTCTTTTCTAACTTGTAGCTTACCTCTTGTAAGTAAGTATTGGTTAATAGCATCTTTAATAGATTCTGCATCATTTATTTTTATACCATGCTCAGAGCCATCTGTAAATAATTCATATGCTTGTCTTCTTTGTTGATGTTTTAATAAGTCAGAATAAGACAAACTCCAAACAGGATTTATTAAAGCTAGAGGATCAAATTCCTTAGACTTCTTCCAGTTATCTCCCCATATATGACTCATTAAAGACTCTGTAGATCTAATAAATTGTTGCTGAGCTTTAGCTATTTGTTCTTTACCTAAATTAACTTCTGAAGCTCTTAATTGCTGTCCTTCAACTATCCATCCATTTTTTCTTCCCATGCCATACAATACATCAACAGTTTCTCTAATTCTATTATCATTAAAATTAATATTAGTAACATCAGGCATTACCAATACACCGTCTTCATTATACCTATTTACATCATATGGTAACTCTAATTCGTCTAGCAAGTTTCTTAAAAAATCTCTTTGTATTTCTTGTGGCCTATTGACAGATTTTGTTATATTTTTTTCCATCCATTCATCTAGCTCAAAAGACATATTATTAGCTGATAATGTTTTACCATTAAACTTAACAGCTGCTAGCTTAGTTACTATATCTAAAGCTTGATCAGGTGTGAAGCTAATTGCCTGTACTTCCCCTGTATTTGCTTCATATTCCTCTAATATTCTTTGAGCTACAGATAGTTTTTCATTTAGAGCTAATGCTTGGTCATATGTTATTTCATTATCTTTAACCATATCAGCTATTTTTTTATTAAAAGAAGTCATTAAATCTGCACCACCCATATTATCTGCACCAGATATAGATGATAATATTTCATTGACTTCAAAAAACTCTTTAGTATTATCTAAAGATGACTTAATAATATTTCTAGCATCTGCATAGTTTTCCAAGTCTATATTGCCATAATTATTTACTATAGCATTTAAACCTTCAGCATCTGCACCAAATGTTTTCATACTACCTACAATTTTTCTTAATTGACTAGCTTTACTATTAAAGTAATTATCTATATTGCCTGTTTCAAATACATTTTTAAATCCTTGAGATCCTATATCTGCATGAAAACTATGAGGTCTTCTTGTAAAAAATGCAGCAGTAAATATATTAGCTGCTATTTCTTCTGGTGTTCCTCCTAAAGCTATCTTTGCATTTTCTAGCGATGCTCCATTTCTATAAAAATTTTCTAACAATCTAGGAGTATTCATCGCTACTATACCAGCTGCCATTCTAGGAGCAGATTTCATAACATCAGTTCCAAATTCACCAATCCAATATTTAGGTGCTTGCATAACAAATTTGCTTCTTATTTCAGAAAGCATTTCTCTCATTATTTGTGTATCTTCATCAGATGTTGCATCTTTAAACCATTGCTTTCCACCGCTTATAGTTTTTCCTCTATATTTACCACTTAATTGACTTGTTAAATAGCCATCAGACAACTCATCCATAGCAGTTAACTGCATTCTTAATTCTTTATTAGTATATTTATTTAATGGTTTCCAATAAGATTTAAATGAGTTTTTAAACAAAGAGCCTAATCTACCAATATGACTAGCTTGTGTACCACCCTTTAAGAATGATACTGGTCCCATCATAGAATAATAAAAGCTTTCTTTTACAGCTTCATCCCACCATCTATTATAAGTACTACCTATATTAATATCGTAGTTTCCTGTATATACAGGTTCTCTATACTCATTATAATCAACACCCATTGTTTTCTTTTGAGCTATTTGAGCACCAACTCTTATAGTTCCTAATCCAAATCCAATAGCTGCATCATATGCTGCCGCACCAATTATAGCTCCTGCCGCAGGTCCAGCTCCTGGTACTTTTCTACCTAACATAGTTAGTAATGAAAAAGCATCATTAGGATTATTCTTACTTACTATTTCAACAGTTTCTTTAGATATAGCTTCTAATATTTCATCATCAGCTATTTGTAATGTCTTCCCTATATTTTCTTTTATTTGGCTTTTAAATACATCTTGATATACATCTTTAGTAACATTATTTTCTATAGCATTTATTATATTAGAGTCATTTTTAACATTATATGCATCATCTATAATCTTACTAGCTTTACCACCCTTTAAACTCTCTGCTACATCTTTAATACCTTTTTTAAATGGTAGATTATCAGCAGCTTTAATAAGATCATCAGTAGACATTTTTGTAGCTAATTTGGCTGCTCCTAAAAGCTTTCCACCAGTTCTAATACTACCCCCTGCAATTCTAACTGCTGGTATTAATGCTGGTAAATTACCTAACATACCACCAACTATAGCTCCTGCTTTACCAGATGGA
>TARA_R100000329_G_scaffold33242_2_pt1 | contig 29236 bp, 52 predicted proteins | sample TARA_R100000329 | Tara Oceans TARA_R100000329 (sample SAMEA2620783) | marine metagenome | biome: marine biome (ENVO:00000447); feature: surface water layer (ENVO:00002042); material: "saline water (ENVO:00002010), including plankton (ENVO:xxxxxxxx)" | depth 5 m | reverse complement strand
GCTCAGAAGGTTGGGTTGGCTAAAATGCTGTCTGCTGACCTTGCTAGAAACAGGGGCAAGGGCTTTGGGGATTTAGCGCAAGAAGTGCAGAACGCACTAGGACGCTACGGCATCACAGAAGGTGAGTGGAATATACTGCGTCAGATGGATATGAAAGCTGTAGATGGCAGAGACTACATGACTGCGTCTGGGCTGGACAGCATAGGCGATGATGTCATTGAGCAAGCTGCATTAGCTAAAGCAAATGCCACACGCAAAAGACCGCTGAAGAAAGCAACACAAGCTATGCTAGACAAGTACAGAGATGAGTTGTCTACCAAGTTTGCAACATACCTAACTGATTCTGCTGATACCGCTATCCCAACACCAGGTGCTAAAGAACGTGCAATAATGAATCAAGGCACTGAGCGTGGCACAGTTATGGGTGAGGCAATAAGAGCAATCATGCAGCTAAAAGGCTTTCCGATCACCTACATCACAAAAGGCCTAACAAGTCAGTATTATGCCAAAAAGCAGATGGGTCAAAGCGGCGTTATGGGCATAGCACAGATGATGGTAGGCACAACAATGATGGGTTACTTGGCTGTTACCATGAAGGACATTCTCAAAGGCAGAGAGCCTATGGACGTTTTTAGCGATGACTATGTGCTTAATCCTGAGTTGCTTACTAAAGCATTTGTGCAGGGCGGCGGTGCTGGTATCTACGGTGACTTCTTGTTTGGTCAGTACAATCGTTACGGTCAATCTTTGACACAGACCCTTGCTGGCCCTACTTTTGGCACAATAGATGACATAGCAAAGATCTACAGCAACGTATTAGCTGGGGATACAGATGCTATTACTAGAGATTCCGCTAAGTTTCTTGTAAGCAATACACCAGGTCTTAATCTATTTTATCTCAAAGCAGCAACAGATTATATGTTTATCTACGGGTTGATGGAGCATACAAACCCAGGCTATTTAAAGCGCATGGAGCGTAGGATGCGTAAGGACATGGAGCAACAGTTTTACTTCCCACCAAGCCAAAGTGCAGTAAAGTTTTAACAGGCTTTCAGAAAGTAAGGATTTTTGATATGATAGGGCAACGCTGGAGACAGATATGACAGTATCAACCACCATAAACAAAGTGATTCGGGATGGTGATGGATCAAACCTTACCTTTTCGTATACTTTTAAAATATTTGCTGATGCAGACCTAGACGTTTACATCAGAACCGCTGCTGGTACTGAAACTTTAAAAACCCTTACAACTAATTACACCGTAACTGGCGCAGGTAACACTGGCGGCGGAAATGTTGTGTTTGTATCTGGTCAAGCCCCAGCCGATACAGAAAAAGTTGTTATCCAGCGTAAATTAGATCTTACACAGTCTACAGATTACACCCCTAACGATCCGTTCCCTGCCGAAAGTCACGAAGAAGCGTTAGATAGGTTGACGTTTATCACGCAGCAAATTCAAGAAGAAGTAGATCGTTCAATTAAGGCTTCTGTTGGCAATACATTTACCAGTTCTGAGTTTACCATTGACGCAACAAACAGAGCAAACAAAGTGTTTGCGTTTGATAGCAGCGGAAACTTGGCGGTAACGCAAGAGATTGGGACATTCCAAGGAACTGATGCTACAGTCACCACTGAAGCTTATAAGCAGCGTGACCTTATAAAGTCTACCACTGCTGCACAACTAAACAACATATATATTTGCGTTGCTGACTCCGTTGTTGGAGACTCGCTTACAGATACCGCTCATTTTGCCTTAGTTGTTGACGCTGTGTCTGCGGCTACAAGTGCTACTAATGCAGCCACAAGCGCAACTAAAGCAGAAAATTATGCTGTAAAAGTAGACGGGGCAGTCCCAAGCACATCTGATTATTCTTCTAAAGCTTGGGCTGTTGGCGGCACAGGGGTTACTGATTCGGCAAATGGTGGTGCAGCTAAAGAATGGGCTACTTCTGCTGAAGATGACTTAGTTGATGGCTCAGAATATTCAGCCAAACACTATTCAATCAAGGCTGCTGCTAGTGCTACAGCCACTGCCGCAGATGCGATATCAACAGCCGCTGATAAAGTTTCTACAAACGCTGATGTAGTTTTAACAAATGCTGATGTTGTTTCTGCACAAGCCTCAGCAACTGCTGCATCAAACTCTGCTGCGGCTTTGGCGGCTGCACTTGATGGGTTTGACGATAAATATCTTGGCCCAATGGCTGACACAGATACAGCTAGTAGTGCATCAACCACAGGAACTTGGGTTCTTGGCGGCTCAACAATAACTGTAGACAGTGCTACTGGCATTGAGATCGGGCAGAATGTTTCTGCGACAGGCATACCCAATCAAGCAAACGTACTTAGTGTGGCTGGCACAACTGTAACTATATCTCATGTGGCAACAGCCGCCGGATCTGGTGCGGCGGTGACGTTTCAAGGGTATGGCGTTTATGGTGCTTTCGATACTAGCAAAGACGGCCCTAGCACTGACAACGACAATGGGGCGTTGGTTTCAGGCGCATTGTATTATAATACAACTGACAACGAGATGCGGGTGTATGACGGAGCTAACTGGATAGCGGCTTCTGCGGCTGGTTCTGCTTCAATGAATATATTTGAATATACAGTGTCAGGCTCACCTACGGCTACATTTTCTGGGCCTGATGATAACAGCGCAACACTTTCCTACACTCAAGGAAACATCCAAGTTGTTAAAGATGGTGTTGTTCTTCATGCAGATGACTTTACTGCGACAAACGGAACGTCTGTTGTTTTGCAATCAAATGCGGCTGTTGGCTCTGAGATTGTTATCTATGCTTTTAAATCATTTACGGTTGCCGACACTGTGTCTAGATCATCTGGCGGCAACTTTCTTGGTAACATTCAAATCAACGGCGCAGATGTCGCTACAACAGGAAAGGCGATAGCTATGGCTATTGTATTCGGAGGCTAACATGGCAGCACCTAATATCGTAAATGTAAGCACCATCACTGCTAAGACACACGCAGCGGCTTTGACAGCAACACTTACCACAGACATCCTTGTCAATGCGGCATCGTCAGGCAAGGTGTTCAAAGTTAACACAATTCTTATAAGCAACATTGACGGTACGAATACCGCAGATGCTACTGTTTATTATAATGATGGTTCGTCAGATAATTTTTCTATTGGCACATCAATATCTGTACCAGCAGGCAGCACACTTGTTTTGACTGACAAAAATAGCGTTATTTATCTTGAAGAAGACACACGAATTAGGGGTGGCGCATCTGCTGCAAGTGATTTGATGATCATTATTTCTTACGAGGAAATTTCCTAATGTCTAGATTAATAGGTTCTACTCATCGCACTATGTATGGCGAATTGCCAATAAGAGATATGAGCAGCGCAACTTCTCAAGATATAGATGGCATACCAAGAAATGCAAAGATAATAAGATTAACACTATATCAAGTAAAAGTTAGTGCCAGTTTGTCAATCAGAGTGAGAGTAAATGGCTCAACAATAACTAGTGCAAGTTACAATCATGTCTTTCATTATGGCTTTGATAATGCGGATTCTGATTCCTCGCACGATACTAATGCCGGTACTCAAAGTGGTCTTTTTCTATCGGTAATAGGGAATTGGGGTGCATCAGTTTTTCATTCTGGCGTTTTAGAGCTAGTTAGGATTGCTGATTTTAAATATTCTGGTTCAGCTCTTTGGCAACATTATGGTTATAACCAAGGCGGTGGGCAAGCTATGAACAGTAATTTGGTAGTGACATCTGCGCCTATAACTGGCCTGACTGTTGAAGATAGTGGAAATTCTTTTACAGGTGGTTCTGTACATGTTTCGTATGAGATTTAAGGAGAGACAGCCATGAGCAACGCAAGAAACCTCTCTGATTTATTAGGAACTGGCACAACAATAGCCACGGCTAAGATCGCTGATGCGGTTTTTAACGCAAACAAAAATCTCATCATCAATGGTGGCATGACTATTGCTCAAAGAAGCGTAAGTGAAACGGCACAGCACACCTCTGGTTATATTACTTGTGATAGGTTTAACCTTAACTTTGTAAATGAAGATGAGTTACGTCTTACTGTAACACAAGAGGCAGATGGGCCAAGCGGATTTGCTAATTCTCTAAAGCTACAAACAACTACCGCTGAAAGTGCAGTTGCTGCTGATGAAGAGTTGCGGGTCATATACAGAGCAGAAGCGCAAGACTTGCAGTCATTAGGCTTTGGAACATCTGCTGCTAAAAAGTTTACTGTATCATTCTACGTAAAAAGCACTGTTGCTGCTACTTATGGATTTAATGTTTATCAAAGTGATAGCAACGAAGTTTTTGGTCAGGCATATACCATTAATAGTGCTAATACTTGGGAGCGAAAAACAATTACTGTAGATGCAAATACTAGCAATGCTATTAATGATGATAACGGTATTGGATTACAGTTAAACTGGTTTTTAATGGCTGGTAGTAATTTTACGTCAGGTTCTAATTCTAGCTGGGAAACATTTGCTGCTGCTAAACACGCTGTTGGGCATACAGCTAATGCAGTTGCTACAACAACAAACGCAACGTGGCAAATAACTGGCGTACAGCTTGAAGTAGGCGAACAGGCCACACCATTTGAGCATCGGTCATTTGGGGATGAGTTGGCTAGGTGTCAGCGATATTATTATTCTAATTCAACAACATCGAAAAATGCGATAGCTGTAAAGTTTGATAATACAAGATTATATAGAGGAACATATTATTTACCTGTCACTATGAGAACTACTCCAGCGGCTGATGTTACTTCTATAAGCTATCAATATTCGGGTTCAAATCAAACTGGAACAGTTCTGTCAGTAGATGCTGCGCCAGATGTTTTGACCCCAAGGCTGACTGCTGGTGCAGCTTCTAATGATGATGGGACCGCTATTATATGTAGTATAGCAGGTTTAGTTGCAGACGCAGAATTATAAGGGTTTAAAATGGGTATTATATCTGCACAATATACTTGTGGCGAAAAAATAACAATAAAAGTTGTTTTTTCTGACAACAGTACAATTTTTGTTCCTAACAATGTCTTGGACAACCGTCACTACGCAGCCATTCTTGAGTGGGTAGATGAAGGTAACACCATTCAGGATGCAGACTAATGGGCAAACCAACTTTGCAATCAATCCATGTTGAGCTTGAAAAACATATAGCTGTTTCAGATGAACGCTGGACAGAAACAATACTGCGTATTAAGCGCATGGAAAGCATTATGATTGGCTCTGCTGGTGCAATAATACTTTTGTTGTTGGCTGTAGTCTGGCGAGGCTAACATGGCTATAGATCCTGTATCGGCTATTGCCGTAGCCACTACCGCATACAGGGGTATAGTTTCAGCTTACAAAGCTGGTAAGCAAGTAGAGGCCATGTCTAAGGACATAGGCAAGTGGATGGGTGCTATTGCTGATGTAAAGCAAGCTCATCAAGAAAAGAAAAAATCTAGATTCAAAAATGTAGAAGAACAAGCTCTTGATACCTACGCAGCTTTAAAGAAGGCTGAAAAGATGGAGATGGATCTCAAGAACTTTCTTATAGCTAATTATGGTTTCAATGCTTGGACTGACTTGATGCGTATTCAACGTAACTTGCGTCAAGAACGCTTAGAAGAGAAGCGCAGAAAAGCTAGACGAGTGCAAAAAATTATGGATATGCTTGGTCTAGGTTTTGCAGGTTTGCTCATAGCTTCTATGGTGGCTGGCCTAGTGGCTTGGGTAGTTTGGCTAAAAGGGGGCTTTAAATGAGTGCAGAAGACGTAGCAAAAAAGATGTTAGAGCTAAAGATATTGCCACGGTTTATGATGCTGTGCATGACAGGTGTGTACATACGCTGTATTGAGTGGGCGTTATCACAGCCGGATTTGTCTACACAGCAGAGTGCGTTGATCTCAGTCGTTACAGGTGCAATGACAGGCAGTCTGGCGGTATGGTTAAACTCAGAGAAATAAATGCCAGCAAAGCTGAATGAAAACACAGAAGTCGCATTACCGCTACGGAATATCATCAGCATGGTTGCGGCAGCTAGTTTGGCAACGTGGGCTTACTTTGGGATTGTTGAGACTCTTAACAAACACTCAACAAAATTAGAGTTAATGGAAAAAGATTTAGCGGCTAACTCTGAATTTAGAATTAAATACCCAAGAGGAGAGCTAGGCCAATCTAGTGGTGAGGCAGAGTTATTCATGCTGGTAGAACACATGGCTGGTTTGATTGAGGGCATGGAAGAAGAATTAAAAAATATGAGAAACAATAAAGTAAACATTGATTTTTTAAAAGAGCAAGTTTCAAAATTACAGATAGATGTAGAAAAACTTATTAGAAGCGGCAATGGTTGAGCTTACGTTTGTTTTATTATTGGTGATGAATGGCGAGAAGATGGAGTACACGCCATACAAATCTTTGTCTGAGTGCTTGTCAGTGCGGCGCAAGATAAAGCGCAACATGGGGCAAACAAAAAACTTTGACCAGAAATGGTTATGCAAACAGCATAAGGTCATGATTCTTAACGGTGAGATACTGGAGTTTATAACGGAATGATACAGGCATTGATAGGGCCTATTGCTTCACTAGCTGGGTCATGGATGGAATCCAAAGTAGAGCAGACAAAGGCCAAGGGTGCTGTTGCTAAAGCAAAGGCAGAGGCAGAAGCAGAAGTGATGAAGGTTGCAGCCACGCATGAAGCTGGCTGGGAAAAGATTATGGCACAGGCCAGTGACAATAGCTGGAAAGATGAAGCATGGACAATTTTGTTTATTATTATCATAGCTATGTGCTTCATTCCGTTTACACAGCCTTATGTAGAACAGGGGTTTGCAGCATTAGAAAACACGCCACAGTGGTTTCAGTGGGCAATGTATGCTAGTATTGGAGCAAGCTTTGGTATACGAGGTATCAAGGGTTTTAAGAAATGAAGAAGCGTAAGTCTACCGTAAACAAGGCTGGCAACTATACCAAGCCAACTATGCGTAAGCAGTTATTCCAACGAATCAAGGCTGGTGGTAAGGGTGGTAAACCTGGTCAATGGTCAGCCCGTAAAGCGCAGATGCTTGCCAAGCAATACAAGGCTAAAGGTGGAGGATACCGCTAATGCCTATGAAGAAATCACAGCGTAGCTTGAAAGCATGGACAAAGCAGAAGTGGAGAACCAAGAGTGGAAAGCCGTCCACCCAAGGGCCAAAAGCCACAGGAGAGCGTTATCTACCGTCAGCGGCGATTAAAGCCTTATCGCCCCAAGAGTACGCAGCAACAACCCGTGCTAAAAGAAAAGCAACTAAGGCTGGTAAGCAAGTCTCACGACAGCCTAAAAAGATACGAGCTAAAACCAGAAAGTACCGAAAGGTAAAGTAATGAACAGACGTACAAAAGCAAAGGTAAAGAAGGTTGTTTCTGGTTTGCGTAAGGCGTCAAAGTCACACGCAAAACAAGCCAAGACATTAGCTTCCTTATTGAAGAAAAAGAAATGAACATAGATCAGTTAAGAATAGAGCTTGCTGAAGACGAGGGCTGTAAGTATGAGATATACTTAGACCATCTTGGCTTGCCTACTTGTGGCATAGGCCATCTGATTACAGCAGACGATCCCGAATCAGCTTTGAGCGTAGGCACAACCGTATCAGAAGAACGTGTGCAGTTTTTGTTTCGCAGAGATATAGCAATCACGATTGAAGATTGCAAAAGACTGTACCCGAAGTTTGATAAAATGCCGGAAGAGGTACAGCTTATTATAGCCAATATGATGTTTAATTTGGGCTACCCCAGACTGTCTAAGTTTGTGGGCATGAAGTCTGCTGTTGATAGTGAGCTATGGAATGTAGCAGCAGATGAGATGGTAGACAGTAAATGGTTTGACCAAGTGCCTAACCGTGCAAAGCGTCTGGTTGCCCGTATGAGGGCCGTGGAGAGCGATCATGCCTAAAACCCCTGCTTGGCAGCGTAAAGAAGGTAAAGCTAAATCTGGGGGCTTAAACGCCAAAGGAAGGGCATCTGCCCGTAAACAGGGCATGAACCTCAAGCCGCCTGTAAAAAGTGGTGACAATCCTAGACGGGCTAGTTTCCTAGCCAGAATGGGTAATATGCGTGGGCCAGAACGTAAGAACGGCAAGCCAACCAGATTGCTTCTATCCCTGAGAGCATGGGGTGCAAGCAGTAAAGCTGACGCAAAGCGCAAGGCGGCAGCAATCTCCAAGCGTAACAAGGCAAAGAAGAGGAAGAAGTGATGCCGATGGGCAAAGGAACGTATGGCTCTAAGCGTGGTAGACCACCAAAGAAAGCCGCTAAGAAAATGGGCAATGGTTTGACAGCAAAGCAAAAGACATTACCAAAGGCTTTGCAACAGCGAATCATGAAGGCCAAAAAGAAAAAAAAGTAGCATAAAGGGGGGTATTACGCCCCCCTTTATTAGATTACAAACTCTCCCCCATCGTAAAGATACTGTGTTAGCTGGTCTATCATGTACTCTTCAGTCCAGATACCCCTAGCCATTGTGCCATCTGGCAGCATACCCTTTCCTTTGGGGTAGTAAGGCTCAATCCCATGAGCCTCACCGATTCGATACATACCCCAGCCAGAGACAGTAAGGAAGCGATAGTAAGCATCAGCGTGAACTCTCGCCTGATTCCATTTCTCTGTCTTTACGGTACTTAGTGAAACAACAGTCATCAGAAACCCCAGAGTGACATAGAGGAATCTGGTTTCCGTTGTACACCCATTCCCCACTCATCACGTTGTGGGTCTTGCCGCAATACTCGCACTGCACAGTCCTTGCAGAAGTAACCGTGCTTGACCTGTTTTGTGGCTTCTTTTTCGCAGTCATCACAGATTGTCTTTTCCATGTAGCTCCACCAGAACCCTGCGAGGAATAAGCCATGTATTCCCTGCACGTTCTGCCTCTATATCCCCTGCCTTCAGCATCCTGTACAACAGGTTCAGTTTCGTTTTGCTTGCAGTGCCAAACAGGATCTCACAAGCTTCTTTAGCTGTGTAAAGCAGCTTACCTTCAGCATTAAAACGGGATGTCATCATCGTCTGTTTCCTTTACTGCTGGCTGGTAACGCTGATTGATAGCATCTCCCACTGGCTTTAGACCGCCCTGCGATATGCCGTCAGCTATATTATCTTTAGCCTGGTAATCCCTGACTTCAGATATGGCTATGTTAATTGTGCCATCATCATTTTCAAATGCGGCAACGGAGTATGTGCATCCAGCACGGAACATAACGTCTGCTGGAGAGCCATCACGATATGGTGTCCACTTGCTGTTGCTGTACAGCCCACGCTTTGAATCACCATCGTTCTGCCACATCTTGATGTTGCACATTTTAATATACTGCTTTGCCATTAGGCTTCTCCTTTAAGCTGTTTCATGCGTAGCTGTATTCTATCTACAGCCATTTTTGCCAAGTCAGGGTTGTGCTGCTTCATGTGAGCAATCCCGTTCTTGACATAATCAGTGTTGCACCAAGCGATGAATTTAGCCGTGTCATTGACTTCACCCACCTTTTTGTTTACCTCACCAAAAAAGTCTTGCGTCTTGCGTACCTCTGGATCGTCATCACGCTTTGCTGGTACAGGACGCTCTGGGTCAACTACAGGCTTATTCTCTGCTTCTGCCTGTGCTTCACGCTTACGTCCTACACCGTCCATCTCATTAGCAGATGCGTACTCACCACCAGCCAGGCCAATAGATGCAAGCGCACGGCCTACAGCAGATGTCTCACAGTTTTCCAAGGCTGATGTTTGATTGACATGACCTTGGCCTCTTATCTCTTCAGCCATGCCAGCCCCAACAACTATGCCGTCAAGGTTTGTAATCGAGGCTTTGACAACCACACGCTGCCCATCATCGACAAGAATCTGTGTGTCCACACCGTACTCAGTACCATAGAAACGCCTAAACGCTTCCATGCGATGCACAACTTGTGTGTACATTTTACCGCCACGTTGCTTCACGCCATGAGTTTTGTTTAACTCATGAACAAAGTCCATGACATCACTAAATTTATTGCTCATTCTTTTTCTCCATTGCATCTGCAATAAGATTCATAGCTATCGTGAACGCTCTTACTTGTTCATCAATCTGCTTCTCTAATTTTTCTATGCGATCACCAATTATATCAATGCGCTGCCACATTTCCATCTCTTGCTCAGTCATTAACTGCCTCCTGATAAAAGTTTTTGTGCCACATGATGTGCTGCTGTCTGCCTGATTCGGCCTTCAGCTTTCGGTCATCTACACAGATGATGCCTTTTTCCTTCAACTGCTTGTATCTGGCAGTGATTGTGCTATAACGCAGATGCGGCAGGGCATCTACTACCTGATCGGAGATTGCGCCTGTCGCCCCAAACTTTGCGATAGTATCAGCGACAATCTTTTCCATATCACTGACGGGCAATGACTCAGCAGCATCGTGGCTGGTATCTGGGTCATCACGCCTGACCAGCTTGTAGGCTGGTGTGTCAAATAAATCATTCATCTAATTCTCCATACCTTTATGCACTCTTTGCCGTTGTGCATTACTGAACGTGTCATAACATCACCTTGTTCTTTGCCCTTCCTGTGCCTCTTAATGAAGCCGTAGATGCGTAGAGCTTGCTTCCTGTCTGGACAAATCACATAGTCATTTACATCCATGCTGTATGCTATCTGTCTTGCCTCTGCCATAGATGGATGGCGATCCATAGGGTAATCTATCTGCCTACCTTCTTTCACGCCCTTGAGTTTTCCCCACAACATTTCAAACATTTAATCTCTCCATAATTGTCTTGCGAGTTTCACTATATCTGGCCCGTGGCGCTGTGCTATCTCAACAAAGTCTGGCTGTACCAGACCAGCAAGAGTGCGCCAGTTGCCGTTAGCAGCCCGTACCAGGTTCTGTGTAGTCTTCCATGAACGGACTGCGTCATTGTAAGCAAGCTCCAGACTTTCTTCTGTGAGTGCCTTACAATTCTCTTTATTAGCTATGTGATAGCCAGAAGCTGTAACAAACAGCAGTGATGGTTCTTGGCCTGTGGCCTTCCAATACACTGCCTGTTGCATTGCCTGTTGCCATGATGGTTCTGTCTTTGGCTTTGGTATACGCCAGCTTCTTGTACCATCTTTCTTTGGTGGGTTGCGTAGCGGCAGTGAGCATTTAAGATCTGCTTGCTGACCGCCAGCACTGAAGTCTTGATAAATCATGATGCGGTGGTCTAACCCATCAACATCCATCCAACGCTGATACTCACCTTCCATAACATTAGCTTTTGAAAAACAATCTTTGACTGCCGCAACAGCTTGGGCAATCATCTCTGGGATGTGTTCACGGAACGCTTCATATTCCTCTGCGTCTTTGCCTTCATCCCATGTGCGTGGCTTGTATTCATCATACTTTGCCATTGCACTACGCACCGCTTCAGCCATAGGCATAGGCTCTTGTTGTCCTAAGAGTTCGTTGAAGTCTGCAAGCCCAGTTGCACACTTTGACCCATACTCTACACAGATACCAGCCCAAGGCCGTGCAGCCATAGGCAAACGGATATCCTGATCTCTTAGCCAAAGATCAAGCACCCTTTCATATTTTGGACGGGTTGCACCCGTTGCACTATCGTATGCTAATTTCATGTCATTTGTTCCTTAACGTGTAAGATAATGATAGAAGTAATTATAAATTGACAATGTGTCAATAATTAATTTAACATAAATTTATGAAGTTAGATCAATTTATAAAACAACAGGGGATGACGCAGACACAGTTTGCAAAACGTACAGGCTTGTCTGTTTCATCTATAAGCCGAATAATAAACGGTGAGAGAGAACCAAGCTTGAGGGTTATGCAGATAATCTACAGGGCAACAGATGGAAAGGTAAGGCCAGATGACTTCTTTACAGACTGATTGTTTTAAATGCCAGGGCAAAGGCTGGGTCTATGTGCGTAACAACTTTGATCCGACAGGCGGTGATGTAGTGCCTGATACCTGTTGGGATTGCGATGGCACAGGTAAAGAGCCTGTTAAAGATCAACAAACATTGGAGCAAATAAACAATGCAGGAGCAATCAAATGAGAGTAAGTTTCCGATCCTTTGTCGCTACTCGCATCAAGATAACCCTGTACCTACTGGCTGGAAGTTTACTCTATTACATGGTCATCATGGCTACAATGGGTATGGTGTTTTGACTAGACAAAAAGATGACTTTTATCCCACACCCAGAGAGGCCGTAGAAGCCCTCATAAGGGCTGAGAAACTGCCAACAGATATATGGGAGTGTGCTTGCGGTGATGGGTCTATCAGTGAGCCATTAAAAACTGCTGGTCACAATGTCATATCAACAGACTTGAACGATTGGAATTACGGGACAACAGGCGTGGACTTTCTCATGGAGTTAAAACCTCTTGCGCCAGCCGTTGTTACCAATCCACCTTACAAGTTGGCTAATGAGTTTGTAATTAAGTGCATGGATATGAAGCTGCCATATTTTGCAATGCTGTTGCGTCTAGCTTTCTTGGAAGGCAAGCAGCGCAGGGCTGAGATATACAACAGGCAACCGCCAGCCCGTGTCCATGTTTTCTCTGAACGCCTGACCATGTGGCGTGGCGATGAAGAGCAGCCAGAAGGATCATCAGGGTTCATTGCCTTTGCCTGGTTTATATGGGAGCAGGGCAACACAGATACGAGATTGTCATGGCTCTAAAGATACTGGATCTGTTTTCTGGTATTGGTGGCTTTAGCTATGCGGCTGAAGGTTTAGTTGGTGGCTATGAGACAGTAGCCTTTTGTGAATCAGACGAGTTTTGTCAGAAGATATTAAACAAGCATTGGCCTGATGTGCCTGTGCATGATGATGTAAGGACTTTCGATGCAAACAGATATGATGGAATTGATGTCATCACCGCTGGATTCCCCTGCCAAGACATTAGTGTTGGCAAGCGAGATGCAGAGGGAATTGATGGCAAGCGCAGTGGTTTATGGTCAGAAGTCGCCAGAATTGCTGGCAGAATACGTCCACGATGGATCGTATTGGAGAACGTGCCAGCTTTGCTTAGTCGAGGAATGGGAAGAGTTATCGGAGACTTGGCCTCAATCGGGTATGACACGCAATGGCAAGTTATACCAGCTACAGCAATCGGAGCAATTCATAGGCGAAGTCGCATTTGGATTGTTGCCCACGATCCCAGCAACGGAATACAAGGGTTGCCAGAAATACAGATACAGGGGCAGCAAGGGTTTTCGTGGCTCAAAGATGTCAGAAGGTTTGAGGACATCCCCAGACGATCTGCCCTGTACCCATCCCAACTTTGCAGAGGCAATGCTAGGGTATCCAAAAGACTACACGCTCTTGGAAACACCGTAGTTCCACAGCAAGCAGCCATGTTTCTTTCAGCTATAAAGGACACATACAATGGGCAAGAAAAGTCGTGATAAAGGAAGTAGATTCGAGCTATGGCTATGCAATGAGATAGACCAGCACTTAGGATTCAGACCAAAGCGTAACCTCTCTCAATATCAGCAGAAAGGGCAGTCAGATATTATAATCCCTGGCTTTGCCATCGAGTGTAAGGCTTACGCTAAGGGCTACACACATAAAGCTGATTGGTGGGTGCAAGCCTGTGAACAAGCTGGGGATTGTGAGCCTGTGCTTGTGTATAAGTATGATTATCAAGAGCCAAGGGCAGTCATTTCTCTTTCAGTTATCAACATCGATTACGACTACACGGGCATGACTTGCACTATTTCTCTGCCGGATCTTTGGTATATCATCCGTGAAAAATTATCTGAAAAGGGGCTAGGCGAAGTCGAAAATATATGATATTCAGATTTCTCTATACATTGCCATGCGGCAGAACTGTAGAGTATTACTGTATAGTATTACTTCTTTTCTATTCCCTTTTTTATAAATAAAAAAGCAATGCTCTACATGAGTGTAAAGCATTGCTGTTATGCCGTGCGGCATTGCTTAGTTATGAAGATAAGGTTCTATCTTCATCAGGTTTTTAAGATACTCTCGCTCTTTCTCTGTCAGTTGCAGATATTGCTTTTGGATATTCTCATAGCTGCCATCTGCAATGATTGATTCAAGGGCTGATTTTATGTTTTGTTGTGTTGCTGTAAGCATTGGTTTTTTCTCTTTCATTGTTTCGTTACTAGGTAGACGATTGGCAGATTAATATTATTGATCCCCATGTTTTTTTTCTAAAAATTTAAGGACAATTTGCAGTGGTGCAAATGGATCTGTTTTATAGGTAAGTCTCCCTGTTAAAATCCATTCATATTGCAAGCTTCCCTTTGGAAGCAAGCCCCAACTAGAGTACCAACAGGTATCTAAAGTGCCGTGATCATCTGGGGCCATGCCTGTCACTTGGCTTAAATCATACTCTGCAATATGATTGCCCTGTAGATCTTTGACAGCTATTGTAAAGCCCCACACTTCATAGTGTGAGTGTATTTCAAATTCGCAGTTTGTTTTTCCGTAAATCATTACTTTGATCCTTTCTCTGCCAGTTTCTTTTTCAGCTTGCTTATCTCAGCCTTGTATGCGCCTACCAGGTACAGTGCATTGATTAGTTTCTCTGCAATCAATGGGATCTTTCTCTGCCCGTTTTCATAGTAGAAGATTGCCCGTTGAGATACGCCTAGCAGATCTGCCATTTCTTGCGCTGTAGATTGCAGCCTCTCTCTCTCTGTTTTAAATTGTTCTGGTGTCATTTTGCTATTCATGTTATGCCTTTCTCATGGGCCTTGATCCGCCCATGTTTGCTAGTCTAAGGGCAGCCAGGTTATCCAACGCCTAGCTGCCCTTTCTCTTTCAGTCTTGGAAATGTTCAGGATAAAGATCAATAAACATTGATCGGCCTTGTCCGTCTTTCATGCCTATTTCATAGGAATATTTCCCATTATCTTGTAATTCTTGCTCAATACAGCCTGATTTATTTATCACTGAAGCAATTCCACTTGCCCATAAATCAAAAACTTGTGGATTTTTGTCCTGATTTTCGTCAATCCATTTTTGGATGTGGTAAACTCCATCAACATTTACAAACATTGTTTGATCCTTTCTTGCTAGTTATGCCATTCTTGGCGATTTAAACGCTGCCTAGCGTTTATCACTGCCTTGCCAGTAGGTAGACACTAGACAAGGCAGAAATAAAGGCTGTGAGGCTTTAAATCATCATTAAAACTGTAAAGCCCCATATTGATGCCATGAATACGAATCCAGCTAGTAGATTCTCATACTTAATGAGAAAGTTGTTTATCTTTTTAAGCATTGTTTGATCCCTTTATGCTGCAAAGTGTTTTGAGCCGTTGCCATGAACGACAATAGCTATATTCTTAGCTTTTGTTTCTGATCCAGAGCACAAGCCACATTTAAGGCAGTTTGTTTTTTTACCTGCCTCTTCACTTGCTGGACACAAGATCTCACTGCCTTTCACAATCTGATCAAGGCTTGTGATTGTTCTAAATGTCCTATGACCAGACTGCCAAGCTTGCCTAGCCTCTTGTTCAGTGTCGGCAGATTGCATCATGATTGCTGGTTTAAATTCAGCAGATTTTAAGCTTTTCTGATGACTATAGGCAGTGTGACCCTTTGCATCTGCTAACAAGCTAGACCAGATATAACTTGGCACGGCAGCAGGATCGCCATAAGTGCCAAGCCTTACAAACCAGCCCGATCCCAATTCTTTGATCTGGTCATGGCCTTGCGCTGTTTCATATGATCCAGCCTGTACATTTTTAAAGACAGTGTTAGGCCCATGCATCAAAGTGACATAACAAGATCTATTTTTGGCAGTAGCACGATCTGGATCGTTATGTGATTCACCCCTATGGATGCAATCGCCACATATAGAATAGTCTGATCCATTCTTGCTGTTTTCCATGGGGGACAAGCCGTTATCACATAAAATATATGTTTGCATCATTGCGCCTGTTTTTGAATTGCGGCTTTTACCTGTTAAGGCAACGACCACAATTGGCGATCCGTCTATGAGTGATGGCCCACGATAAATAATTTTAGACATGATTGATCCTTTCTGTCTGCTAGTGGCATGATTGCCGTTTAAACAGCCTTGCAAGGCTGTTTAAAAGGCAAGGCTGCATGATACAGCCTAGCCAGTGATTTATTCTTTTGTAATTGTGATTGTTTGCCCATTAAATGCAGCCTTGTATTGTGTAGCATTGCCAAAAAAGGCTGTAAGATATTTACCGCACAGATCAATGATTGGCCTTTGCTGAGTACCAGCGATTTTGTGTTGTGGATTTTTTTTGTTCATAACTTGCGGCATTTCAAAAGACAGGACAATCTTATCTTCAGACATTAACCGCGCAAAACACGCGCCATTTTTAAACCCTGTATTGATTAGGATCTGGCCTTCAATCCAGATCCGTTTGTTGCCTTTGTTAGTGCAAACTTTGTAAAGCTTTTCCATCAGTTTGATCCTTTCATGGTTGCTGATATTGATTCAAGTTGATCGTCTAAATAACCGTCTGGGTCTGTTGCAGATAAATAACGGTTCATTACTAGCGATGATATAAACTCTTCAGACAGTCCTAATATATCTGCTGCAGCCTTGGCAGATTTTGCTGCCCATTCCGCACACTTTATGTGACGGTTAACTGTTGTCAGACTCATGCCTTGTTCGATGCAACATTGCAGACTTGTTTCATATTCTGCCAACCGCTGCACATAATAGGCATATTCTTGAATATGCTGTGATGTTTGCTTTTTCATTAGTTTGATCCTTCTGTTTGCTGATTAATCATCAAGGCTTGTTACAATCATGGGAATCCAGAAAGTAACAAGGCCAGTAATACCTAACAAGATTGTCAGGAATGGATGCGGCATGACTTGCGTTAACATATCAAGCAATGCTGCTAACATCATCACCATGCCAAGTGTCATGAAAATAATTGTGTCTTTATTATCCATTGTATTGATCCTTATGTTGTTTGCTAGTCTTATCCTTTATATAGAACATTGTTCAGCATTGTCAACAATAAAAATATATGGTATTTATTCACGGATAAATTTACTGGATACATTGCCTATATATTATATAGACGATTCAGCACTTCATATTATTGTAGCAGCACAGCAAGCCAGATCATTTATTTGATTGGGTTTATTTGGTTGTTGTTTGTATATCTCAGCACACACTGAACACACACTCATTCACACGGCAATGCATGGCAAACTTGCACGGCTGATCTGTTGGCCAGGCGGGGCATATACAAAAGGCAGTGACCCCAGCGTGACGGTGCGCACTTTCTATATGTTAAATACTACATTTACACACACACTCAGAACTCATAAGGTTAGGCATGGCAAAGTTAACAAAGACAAGAGTTGATGATTTAGTAGATATGATTATGGAAGGCCATAGTCTTGCTAAGTCATGTGCGAAGTTAAGGGTTAGCAGGTCTAACATTTATAGCCGTATGGGTGAGGATGCGGAGTTAGAGCGTAGGATCAGGACGGCCCAGCAGCAGAGTGCTGAGAAAGCTGTTGAAGAGTTGGATGAGTTATATAAGCAGCGGTTAAAGGGTGAGAAGGATTATGACCCTAATGTGCTGCGAGACTATGCTACCCATGTTAGATGGAAGGTAAGTAAGCTGATGCCTGACAGGTATGGGGAGCAGAAGAACAGGGCTGGCGTTGAGATAGGTGACGGTACGGTTCGGATAGTCTGGGAGACAGATGCAGGTTAAGATCCCTTACAAGCCTAGAGAATTACAGGCTGAGATGCACCAGAAGGTGAAGCGTTGGAATGTTCTGGTGATGCACAGACGCTTTGGGAAGACTGTATGGGCTGTAAACCATCTGATAAGGCATTGCCTGACTTGTGAACTACCCAGACCCAGAGTTGCCTTTGTAGCCCCTACCTTTGCACAGGCTAAGAGAATAGCTTGGGATTACGTTAAATACTATGCTGGTGTAATACCAGGTGTATCATTTAATGAAACAGAACTGCGTGTAGACTTTCCTAATGGTGGGCGGTTGATGCTGTTGTCTGCTGAGAACCCTGATAGCCTACGGGGTATTTATCTTGATCTGTGTGTGTTTGATGAATTTGGCATGCAGAACCCTAGAGTATGGGGTGAGGTAGTCAGACCAGCGTTGTCAGACAGGCAGGGTGGGGCTGTGTTCTTAGGCACACCAGCCGGACACAACCATTTTTTTGATTTGTTAGAGCAAGCCAAGGCAGAAGAAGCTGAAGGCTCAGATCAGTGGTATCACAAAGTTGTGAAGGCTTCACAGAGCCAGCTAGTGCCAGATGAGGAACTGGATGCTGCCCGTGCTATGATGACACCGGAACAGTACGAGCAAGAGTATGAGTGTTCGTTCACAGCAGCAATCATAGGAGCGTACTATGGCAAGTTGCTATCTGATGCCGATGACAGTAACAGGGTTACAAGAGTGCCATATGACCCTGCGTTTCCTGTGCATACTGCTTGGGACTTGGGTATAAATGACAGCACGGCTATCTGGTTTGCCCAGATATTCAGAGGCGGCGCAGTCCACGTTATAGATTATTATGAGAATAGTGGGGTGGGGCTAGATCATTATGCTGAAGTATTACGGCGTAAAGATTATCACTGGGGCGATCATCTAGCACCGCATGATATAGAAGTGCGAGAGTTGGGCAGTGGCAAGTCACGCCTTGAGATTGCTTTTGGTTTAGGCATACGATTTAAAGTGATACCCAAGATGAAAATTATAGACGGTATCAATGCTGCTCGTCTGATGATACCCAAGTGTTACTTTGACAGGGAGAAGACCCATGAAGGTTTGGAAATGCTGCGTCAATACCGTCAAGAATTTGATGAAAAGAAAAAAGTATTCAGAGATCATCCAAGGCATGACTTCACAAGCCATGCTGCGGATGCGTTTAGGTACTTGGCTATTGGGTTGGAAAATAGACAAACTATGGTCAAGCCTCCGCAAGTTGTGGCGATGAATGAATACAATCCGTTTCAGATATGACAGAAGAAACTTACACAAAAATTATGAGGCTGGTTGAAGATAGCCCGTACCACTGTATGTGGAATGAGCAAGCAATTGAAAACCACATAGATACGCCAATCCACTTGAGGCAATATGTTCATGGCGTTAATGATGATGAAAGCATTTTCTTTTTTGCCACATTTGCTTACCCAGAAGAACATCATGTGCAAGAGTATTTAAGAACTGGTACGTTCCCTGTAGACGGTTACTACGCAAACGGAAAAGATATCTGGATTGTTGACTTTATTTGTCTGGGTGGTAAGCGAGATATTACCTTATCTTTTCGTTGTTTAAAAAATCTGATATATTCTATGGGGTATAGACAATGCTTTTGGTTAAGAACTGAAAAGCGCAAACTTGGTTATCATGCAGTAAAGGAGTAAATCATGGGCGGTGGTGGCGGTGGCAGCGAAAGTAGCTCTCCTAATCGTGGTAGGGGTGCTGTACCTTCTAGACGGCAACAACAGGAAAGAGCTAGGGCAGAAAAGCGCAAGCAAGAAGAAGCTATGATGCGTTTGGCTGAAGATGAAGACCAAGTTGGTCTTTTTGCTCGTTCTAGTTCCGGCAATATTATACGTTCCTCTTCTGGGCAGGGGGTTACGAGTAGAGCCGGAAGGCAAGCACAAGAAAACATCCGTGCTGGTTTTGAAGGTAGGCCAGCCAGAGATATGGATAAAATGTTTCCGATGGACACTGGCGGTGATGATCAAAGCCCAATCAATACAGGGGAAAGCTCACCAGAAGTTGTAGATGATGATGTTGGCACAGCGCAAATCTTGACGAAAGGCGCAGCCAGAAGGCGCACCAGAGGTAAACGCTTTGGGCAAGCTGGCGATTTTGGTGAAGGCATACTTGTTCGTAATACGCAAAGATAGGAGATAGTTATGGGTTTCATGAAACCAAAGGTAGTTACACCTCCACCTCCACCTCCCCCACCCCCAGAGCCTGATTTGGGCAAGGCGGCTGCTATGGCTGAGGAGGCGTATGGTGAGGCAAGAAAACGCCGCAAAGGTGCTGGTGCTACACAAGTTGCTGGACTTATGGGCAACAAACAAGGTGCAACCACACAAAAGACAACATTGTTAGGATAATACAATGGATGACATCAAAGCCATCATCAAAAGGTTTGAGGCCTTAGAGGGCCAGCGAGAAAACTGGCAAACTCATTTTCAAGAACTTGCTGATTATATGCTGCCACGAAAAGCTGACATTGTGCGTAAGCGCACAAAAGGCGAAAAGCGTATGGAGCAAATCTTTGATGGCACTGCACTGCAAGCTGTAGACTTGTTATCAGCGTCACTGCATGGGATGTTGACCAGTGGGGCAACACCTTGGTTTCATCTGGCAATGAAGGATCAGGACATTGGCAGAGATGCTGAAGTCCAAGAGTGGCTAGAAGATACTAGCATGAGAATGATCCGTGCGTTTAATCAGTCAAATTTTGAAACAGAGATCCATGAGATGTATGTGGATCTCGTTGTGTTTGGCACAGGCTGTATGTTTGTTGAGATGGACAACGGGCAGCTACGTTTCAGCACACGCCATATCTCAGAGTTTCATATATCTGAGAACCAGTATGGTTTAGTGGACACTGTATTTCGTAAATACAAGTTGCCAGCTAGACAAGCAATCTTGCGTTTTGGTTACGAGCAAGTAACTGACTACATCCGTAAGGTCTACGACAAAAAACCAGATGATGAAGTAACTATACTTCATGCTGTAATGCCACGCTTTGACCGTGATCCTGCAAAGATGGACAGTGCGAATATGCCATTTGCCTCTGTTTATGTTTGTATGGAATCCAAGATGCCAATATCGGTAAAAGGATTCCAAGAGTTCCCGTACGTTGTTCCACGCTTCTTGAAGGCAACTGGTGAAACAATGGGGAGATCACCTGCTATGGTGGCGTTGCCTGACGTTAAGATGCTTAATCTGATGTCAAAGACCATCATACAAGCGGCGCAAAAGCAAATTGATCCTCCTTTGCTTGTGCCGGATGACGGATTCATCCTCCCGATCCGTACTAATCCAGGTGGTCTAAACTTCTTTAGGGCTGGCAGTAGAGATACAATTACACCTTTGAATGTTGGGGCAAACATTCCTATTGGCTTGCAGATGGAAGAGCAAAGGCGTGTTGCCATTCGTTCTGCGTTTTATGTTGACCAGTTGCTGTCCGGCGGTGCGCCAAACATGACAGCTACAGAGGTTATACAGCGTCAGGAAGAGCGTATGCGTGTCATTGGTCCTGTGTTAGGCAGGTTGATGAATGAGATGCTACGTCCGTTGATTGATCGTACATTTGCACTGATGTTGCGGTCAGAAATGCTACAGCAAGCACCAGAGGTTCTACAGGGGCGTGATGTGGATATTGAATATGTTTCACCGTTGGCCCGTGCGCAAAAGTCAAGCAGTCTTAACAATACGATGAAGGCTCTTGAAATATTGCTGCCGTTGTCACAGCAGTTGCCTGTTGGTGATCATGTAGACCCAGATGGTCTGGTGCGGCACGTTACAGATGCGTTGGGTGTGCCTAAGTCTGTGCTTAATTCTGATGCACAGATACAGCAGCAGCGTGAACAAAGAGCTATGCAACAACAAGAGATGATGGAGCGTCAGCAAGACCAAGAAGACGTTTACACGGCAGCGCAAGCAGCACAGGCCGTTAGAATGGTACAAAAGTAATGCAAGAGATAGCTAAGTTGAAGTTGATGTATAACGATGTGTTTACATCAGATGCAGGGGCGAAAGTTTTACAGGATCTGGAGGCACGTTGTAACTGGCGTACTTCTAGCTATGTAGCTGGCGATGCTAATGCTACAGCCTTTGAAGAGGGCAAACGAGCCGTGCTATTGCACATATTTAACATGATGGAAGAGGAAACAAATGTCAGAAGCAGAACAGGTAGTCCAGTCTGAAGCTACAGAAGCACCAGTTTCTACTATAGAAACACCTGCTGAAGTTGCATCAGGCGGATCTGGTAACGACTTCTTAAATTCAATACCAGAGGATCTAAGACAACACCCAAGTTTATCGCCTATTAAGGATGTGGAGAACCTTGCTAGGTCTTATGTAAATGCACAGCGTTTGATTGGTGCAGATAAAATACCAATGCCTGTAAACCCTACAGATGAGGATTTGGATAGGATTTATGACAAATTAGGCAGACCAGAAACACCTAGTGAATATCAGATTGCAGCAGACGGAAACGTGCTTACAGAAGAACGTGCCGCTGAATATGCAGATATTGCTCACAAGCTACGACTAACACCTGACCAAGCGCAAGGCGTGTTGGAATACTATAGAGCAACTGTGCAAAATGATTTCAACTCTATGAATGAAGCAAACGCAAGAGCCATAGAAGAAACATCTACTGCTTTGCAGGTGGAGTGGGGTGACAAGTATGATGCTAAAGTACAGGCTGCACAAAGGGTTGTAGATCAGTTTGAAGCTGGGAATATTATGGAAATGCAGTTGGCTGACGGCACAAAGCTAGGCAATCACCCTGATGTTATCAAGGCATTTGCTAACATTGCTGACTTCCGTGCATCAGTCACAAGTGAAGACACTATTTCAGAAAACGCTTCATCACTTGGGATGACTACACAGCAAGCTCAAGCTGAGATTGATGCAATCATGAACGACAAGTCTCACGCTTACTGGGATCGTAAGAATGTTCTTGGTAGGCAGCAAGCAGTTGAGCGTATGCAAAAGCTGATGGATATGGTTCATGGCTGATACAGATCTTTCAGACGTTGAAGTGCGTTTAGAGTGTTTGCGTATCGCTGTTGAGTTTGGAACGCAACGGGATATGCAAGACCCAGAAAATCTGGTAGAAAGGTATTATAAAGTAGTTACACAGGGTAGCGGCGCAAGCCGTCCTGATGACAGTGGGAAAGACCACAGCCGCACGAAGGCTCAAAAATCTAGGAACGTCCGTTAAGGGTAGCGTACCGCAAATCAACGACAATGCTAATTGAGTAAAGGAGACAGAAATGTCAACTCAAGTAACCACAGCATTTGTCCAGCAGTATTCTGCAAACGTGCAGATGCTATCACAGCAGATGGGTTCTCGTCTGCGTGATGCGGTGCGTGTAGAATCCATGACGGGCAAAAATGCTTTCTTTGACCAAGTAGGGTCAGCAACAGCGCAAAAGCGCACAACTCGCCACGGCGATACACCGCAGATGGACACACCACACGCAAGACGTAGAGTTTCGCTTGTGGACTACGAATACGCAGATCTGATTGATGATCAGGATAAGGTTCGTATGCTCATCGATCCAACATCATCTTACGCTCAAGCTGCTGCGGCTGCTATGGGCCGTGCGATTGATGATGAGATCATTGCGGCTGCAACAGGCACAGCATTTACTGGTGAGACAGGCTCAACATCAACTGCACTACCTGCTGGTCAGCAGATTGCAAATGGTGGCACTGACCTGACTGTAGCCAAGTTGCGTGAGGCAAAGAAGATTCTAGATCTTTCAGATGTAGACCCTTCAATCCCACGTTACATTGCTGTAGGCCCAGACCAGATTGATAACTTGCTGTCAGACACAAATGTCACCAGCAGCGACTTCAATACTGTAAAAGCCTTGGTACAAGGTGACGTTCAGTCCTTCATGGGCTTTAACTTCATCATGACAAACCGTTTGGCGAAATCTGGCAACATCCGTTCATGCTTTGCTTGGGCAGAAGACGGCATGGCTTTGGCGATTGGTAAAGATGTGAGTGCAAGAATTGATGAACGTGCCGACAAAGGTTACGCAACTCAAGTCTACTACTGCATGAGCATCGGAAGCACTCGCATGGAAGAAGACAAGGTTGTTCAGATCGACTGTGACGAATCATAAGGAGACTGAATGATGACTACTAAAAACTCCACTCTCGTAACGAACTTTGAGGCAACCCCTCAAGTTCAAAATGAAGCACACGAATTGCATGGTGTTGTTCGTGTTGCATCTGGCACTGTTGCATTGGTTGCTGGTGACTCAACCGATGACGACATTGTAATGCTTGCGCCAGTTCCGGCAAACGCATCAATTACCCAACTTTTTGTTGGCTCTGATGCTCTGGGCGGCTCATGTACTTTCAATGTTGGGCTGTACACAACTGCTGGCGTTGTTAAAGACGAAGATGTTTTTGCAACTACCGTGGCGGATGGCGCAGCTATGGCAGACGTTCGTTTTGAAGCGGCTGACATCAACACTGCTGGTCAACAGGTTTACGAACTTGCTGGCGACTCCAATGCGGATGAAGGTTATTACTACGTTGCAATAACATTCAACGCAACTGGCGGCACTGCTGGTGATGTTTCATTCCTGATTCATTACGTTGTAAACTAAAAAAGAGGGGGGCAGAAATGCCCCCTTCCCATCGGAGCAAGTCATGTCATCTGTTGTCGATATTTGTAATGAAGCGATGGATCTGCTGGGTGCATCAACTATTACATCTCTAACTGAGAACTCAAAAGAAGCACGGTTATGTAATCGAAACTTTGGGGAGATAAGAGATGATGTATTGCGGTCACATCCTTGGAACGTGGCTATTACAAGAACGCAACTAGCTAAAGACAGCGATGCTCCGGCATTTGGATTTACCAGCCAGTTTACCCTGCCTACTGACCCTTACTGTTTAAGGGTTTTGTCATTTTGGAATACATCAGTAGACAATGAGGTTGCTGCGTATGACAGCAATACTATGTACAAGATTGAAGGCCGTAAGGTCTTGTCTAACGAAGATAGCTGTAGAATCATTTACATTTCACGGCTAACAGATACAGAATTATATGACAGTTTGTTGCGGTCTACCATTGCACACAGATTAGCCGCTGTCACAGCATATGCAATTACTGGCAGCATGAATGTGGCTCAGACTATGCAAGCGGCTTATACAGACAGGATGCGTGAAGCCAAAGGTGTGGATGCTATGGAAGGTTATCCAGAACAGCCACAGGCAGACGAATACATCAATATAAGGTTCTAAGCTATGGCGAGAGTATCGACTATTGTTACCAACTTTCGGGCTGGTGAAATGTCGCCAAGGTTGGAAGGCCGAATTGACCTAGAGAAATACAACGAAGCGGCACAAACTGTGCAGAATATGCTTGTGTTTCCTCAAGGTGGAGTTACTAGAAGACCTGGCTCTTATTACGTTAATTCATCAAAGGATGGCGGCAAGGTTAGGCTAATTAACTTTGAGTATAGTGACGAGCAAGCTTATGTCCTTGAGTTTGGCAATAATTATATCCGCTTCTACAAAGACGGGGGCATACTCACCGAAACCCAAAAGGATATTACTGGGGCGACAAAAGCCAATCCCGTTGTGGTTACTGCTGCTAGTCACGGCTATTCTGACAATGATAGGGTTTTTATTACCAACGTAGTTGGCATGACCCAAATTAATAACAAAGAGTTTACGGTTATACCAAGATTTGAGATTAGCATTGGTAGTGTAAGCGGAACGTACACTGTTGGAGAAACAGTTACTGGTGGTACATCTTCTGCTACTGGTGTGTATATATCTAATACAAGCTCTAAAATGGTTCTCAAAACAATATCGGGTACTTTTGTTAGCGGAGAAACCTTAACAGGCGGCACATCATCAGCAACATCAACATCCTCTAGCGCAGCAACATCTTCTAAGTTTGAGTTGTCTGGCATAAATGGGACAGGTTTTGACACATACACATCTGGCGGCAAATCTGGCAAGATTGTAGAAGTTACGACAACATATACAACAGCACAGTGTTTTGAGATTAATTATGCTCAGTCTGCTGATGTGTTGTTTCTTGCACACAAAGACCATGAGCCAGCCAAACTTACTCGCACAACCGCCTCATCGTTTACCTTGACAGACATCGATTTTATTGACGGCCCTTGGCTTGATGAAAACGACACAACTACAACCTTGTATTCATCTGGGGCGACAGGAACTGGGCTAACCATCACAGCATCTGCCGATTTGTTTAGCAGTGACGATGTGGGTAGATATATAAGATTTCGTGAAATATTAGAGATTGAACACGATGAATGGGCTGCAAGCACTAGCTACGCAAATAATGCAACAGTTAGATTTGATGGTCATGTTTACAAGCAAGCAACAGGCAGCACACAAACTTCCGGCAACACGCCGCCTGTACATTTAGAAGGAACTGAAACATATGGTTCAATTAACTGGGAATATCTGCATGATACGCATGGTCATGTAGAAATCACTGGTTTTACAAGTGCCACTGTTGTTACCGCAAAAGTTCACGAAGACCAATATGGTAACTCAAGATTGCCTGATAGTGTTGTTGGGTCTAGTAATGCAAATACACGTTGGGCATTAGGAGCGTTTGGCGGTGATCAGAAGTTTCCAAGGGCCGTAGCGTTCTATGAGCAACGTCTATACTTTGCTGGCACTGTAGGCCAACCACAGACTATCTTTGGTTCAGTAAGCGCAGACTTCGAAAACCATACACCAGGTACTAATGATGATGACGCAGTGAACTTTACAATTGCATCAGATCAGGTCAACGTTATCAAGCACCTATTACCAGCACGTTTTTTACAAATACTAACAACTAGCGCAGAGTTTACGCTGTCTGGTGGGCAGGGAACGCAGCCTGTTACGCCAACCAATGTTAATGTGTTGCGTGAGACTACCTTTGGCACATCAGATATACGTCCATTACGGGCTGGCAACTCAACTATTTTAATCCAAAAAGGACAGGAAAAAGTTAAGGAAATTACTTTTGATTTGGACACAGATGGTTTGTTAGGAATCGAGTTATCTATATTAGCAGACCACATTACCCGTTCTGGGGTTACGGATATGGTATGGCAGCAAGAACCAGAACTTATTTTATGGTTTGTGCATACAGATGGAAGGCTCATTGGACTGACCTATGATCGGGCAAATAACGCCGTGGGATGGCATACTCATCCATTAGGGGGGTCAGCTACCGTAGAGAGCATTACAACGATTTCTGAAGGCACTGAGGACACTTTATACCTATCTGTAAAACGCACTATCAACGGGGCTACTGTGCGTCATATCTGTTTCATGAAGACTATTAACTTTGGCACAGACGGCAAAAACGCATTTTTTGTAGATAGTGGGCTGACATATGACGGTTCTGCCACAACAACTATTAGCAGCCTAAATCATCTCGAAGGCGAAACAGTGCAGATCTTAGCAGATGGCTCAACTCATGCAGACAAAACTGTGTCGGGAGGCAAAATTACTTTGGATAGAAGCGCATCCAAAGTTCATATTGGATATAATTATACATCTCTCATAGAGACATTGCGTCTTGAAGCTGGTGGTGATGATGGTGTTTCACAGGGTAAGGTAAAGCGTATTCATGGTGTGACTGTTAGGTTTTTAGACACGGTAGGTGCAGAAGTAGGCCCAAGTACAACAGAGCTTGATCGCATACCTTTTAGAGACAGTAGCATGGACATGGATACTGCCATTCCTTTGTTTACAGGTGATAAAGAAGTTTTTTTCCCGTCAGGGTATGACAATGATGCAAGATTAGTGGTGCAACAGAACCAACCACTACCTATGACTATATTGGCTATAATGAGAAGGTCTAATACGTTTGATGCCTAATATTGTGCCGTTCAAAAAAGAACATCTAGCAAAAATCAATCTTTTGTTTGAAATGACGGAAGATGGGAAGCAGTCACTCGCTACTTATGATGATGTTATTGGTTACACAGGGCTGGAAGGCAACACAGTGTTGGCTACGGGTGGTGTGCATCGAATGTGGGAAGGCGTGGGAGAGGCGTGGTTGCTAGTAGGAAAAGAGGGTTATGATATACCAAAGACTGTGGCTAAATATACGAGCTACATCTTTCAGCATATACAAGAAGAGCATCAGATGTTTCGTATTCAAGCCAGCGTATCTGCGATGGATAAACGTGCAAATAAATATGCACAGTGGCTAGGATTTGAAAAAGAGGGTATTATGCGTAAATACGGGCCAGATGGTTCAGATTATATTCGTTATGCAAGGGTAGTGTAATGGTAAACCCAGTAGCTATAGCAGCCGGAGCAGCCGCAGTAGGCGGCATGATGAGTTACAAAGGTAATATGTCAGCAGCAAAAAGCGCACAGGCTACTGCTGAATACAATGCACAGCTTGCTGAAAATGAGAGTGTGTTACTTGCCAGAGCTAAGCGTGATGAAGAAGAGGCACTGAGAAAGCAATCTGACAGGCTGGTAGGCACACAAAGAAACATGGTTGCTGCGTCTGGTGTGCAAATGTCCGGCAGTCCGTTACAGGTTCTTGCTGATACATACTTTAGCACAGAAATGGATGCGGCGATGATTCAGTATGCCAGCAATATAGAGCAAGTACAGAAACAGTCTGAGGCTGCTTTAGCTAGGGCAGAGGGTGGTGCAAGAGCATCTGCGCTTAGGTATCAGGCTTACGGCTCATTACTGTCTGGCGCACAACAATCGGCAACTTTGTTAGCATAGGTAATTAAATGCCCAAAATACCTCTATATAATCAAGGACAAGGCGGTACAGTTAGGACTGCCGCAGGTCAGCTATCGCCTAGAGCAAACGTAGGCGCATTTACTGCACCAGGTCAGGCACAGGCGGCTTTCTTCCAAAAGGCTGGGCAAGTAGCATTTCAGTTTGGCATGGCTGAAAAGCAAGCAGAAACTGACAAGGCAAAAAGAGATATTACTTCATTAGTTGATCAGGAAATGAGCAACTGGACTAGGGAAAATCTTGATACGACTGTTACAGGTTATCAGGCTTCTGCTCAAACAAAAAAACAACAGCTAGAAAAATCAGCCTTAGAAAACTTGCGTGGCTCATTAACACGCAGACAGTTTGCAGAAGTAACAAACACATTTAATTCAACATTTGCAACTAAAGTTGCTCAAGGTTCACAAATCGCTCATGCCAAAAACATGAAGATAAGAACTGAATCAGCAGATAATTATTTAGAAAATCAATACTCAGAATTGGTTTCTTTAGACCCCAACAGTGATTTATTTAGAGTAAAGACCGCAGAAATCGGCAGACAATATGATAGTTTTATAGCACAAGGCATCAGCCCAACAAAATATCAAGATAGAAGCTCGTTTTTTAAAACTGTAGATGCTGGCAATTTTTCCAGAGGCGTTGAGGCGGCTGGAAGTCAAGCGCAGATAGAGCAAATGAGAAAGAATCTTGAGGGCAGAACTGACCTTCCTGCATCTGTATTTTCTGCAAGAAACACAGCATTAGATAGACG
>TARA_R100000329_G_scaffold147051_1_pt1 | contig 29746 bp, 41 predicted proteins | sample TARA_R100000329 | Tara Oceans TARA_R100000329 (sample SAMEA2620783) | marine metagenome | biome: marine biome (ENVO:00000447); feature: surface water layer (ENVO:00002042); material: "saline water (ENVO:00002010), including plankton (ENVO:xxxxxxxx)" | depth 5 m | reverse complement strand
CCCGTCTTGAAACTTTTTTACAACGGGCCCGCCCGTAGCTAAACCTTGTGAGGCCATACCCATTTCAGGGCCCATGGGCATATCACCCATTGGCGCTGGTCCGGGGTCCATTGGCCCTGCTCCAGCCATCATTAACCCACCAACACCTTGCCCCATATCAGTAGGTGCACCTTCAGGAGTGACCATTTCTGCACCGGAAGCTAAGTCTTCTACCAGCATCCCTACGCCGCTGTCTACTTCCGGCATAGCTAACATAATGCCCGGTTGCGCTAAAGCTAATACAGAGTCCGGCGTATTGGACGCATCTTCGGGGCCCACGATCATAGCTAACTCTTGATATCGAGATTGAATAGGTCTGTCGTCACCCCGTAACGCATTAATTAAATCTTCTGCCGTTTCTGCACTATCTATCCCTGAAAAAACACCAGACAGATATTCTGCTCCGACTTGTTCCATTTCTGCTCCCGCTGCCTCTCCTGCCTGTTCAGGGCTCATAGCGACGGGTGGCATTTCTGGGCCCATTTGAGGCGGCATAGCGGGCGGCATGGGAACCGGATTAGCAGGGGGAGCGTTTAATCCGGGATTTGGGGGTAGAATTGGGCCACCCGCTTGCCTAAAAAGTGGTCGAGATAAAACCTTGTTCATATTATAAAATCCCCGCTTTACTTGCTGAAACTCCTGCCGCAGTGGTTCCAATACCTAGATTTGCAGCCGTTTGCCACCACGGCACACTAGGCGACGCCGACGCAGAAGTAGTTTGCATTGCAGAAGGCGTTTGAGAAATAATGTCACTTACAAATCCGTATTGTTGATACGGTAAATAATAATTTTGTTGGTCCGTTAGCCGTTGTGCTTCAAGTTCATTCTGTTGCTGGTTTTGCAACATACCGCCAACAGTCATCATATTATTTATGTCAGCCTGATTAAGTTTAGTAGTTAATTCACCAAGTCCTGCTTGTTGCGTCCCTAAATTACCTAGCGTAGCACCTAGTGAACCAATACCCGCACCAATCTGACTTTGTAACGCCGCAGCGTTTTGTGCTAACTGGGCAGCTTGGGCATAACCCTGTTGTCTAAGTTGCCCTGCGGATCGAGCAGAAGCGTCAAATAAACGGCCCGACCGTTCTGCTTCTTCTACCGCCATTCGAGAACCACCAAACGCACCCGCACCCGCTGCTCTAGCGCGTCCTGCAACACCTTCCATCTGACTCGCACGGTTTAAATCAGCTAAAGTCTGGTCAACAACCTGTTGTTCGTAAGGGTTAAAAAATTGTGCAATAGCGGACGGGTCTACAAATTCAGACGCTTTTTCATAAGCGCCCATTCCAGCGCCCGTAATAGCCCCGGTGCCAGCACCAATAGCTTCGGACCCTGCGGTTATAAACGGCTCATACGAACCCACCCCTTCTTCAGCTAATTTGACAGCTTCAAGTTGTTGGTCCGTTAAATCAGCAACCGTAAACCCCGGAGGTAATGTCCCTGCCGCTATTTGGTTTTTAATAAACTCTTCGACGTCTCCAATAAGATTTAATTTAGCAGCCTCTACACCGGGAGCCGACTCCGTAATCTGGGTAATTGTTGTTTCATCTGCCATTACGGTTGCCTCCTTATGCTAGGAATTTTTTGATATCTAGAAGGATAATCTTCTATATTGCTGCGTAAAACTTGATCATCAGAAGAAAAACCTTCAAGAATATAATCAGAAGGATACCCATATTTTCTGGTTAATTCAGTAGGAAATAACGTTTGTATGTTACTACCTTCTAAAAGATCGTAGTCATACGAACCGTCTTCTCTTGATAGAGAAGGTATTTCTATAGTTTCTAAAAGATCCGGATTATTTATAAGCGCTGCTATAACACCTTGTAACTTATCCATTTTTTTGTAGTTATCTATTCTTTCATCAATAGGAGCATATACTTCTATCATATCTTGACCAAGACCCATACGAACGTTTCCAGACTCTTGTAATGGACCAAAAGCAGAGTACATTTCTTTTAATTTTTCAACCTCATATTCTTCTGCCGGACGAGACACTACATCTCTTGACGGTTCACCGTCTCCTAAATCAACTGCACCACCATCAGCCATGCCAACCGCTCCGCCTTCAAATCGACGCATTATGTCGTACATGTTCCTCATTCCTTGTTCCCGACTACCGTTGCCCGCACCACGAACCGCTTTAGCGGTCATAACAAACTCACCGTCCGATAACATCGCAGGCACATCATCAGAAGTACCCGTGCCGGGGCCACTAATAGCACCTATTCTAGGTGGGAAATATTGCCTATCTATCTCGCCACCCTCCGCAGCATAACGTGTGCTAAAACGACTAGGCACAACAACATTTTCCATAGCTACAGGCGTAAAGGGTCGTGGTTGACCAACACCGCCACTAGTTAAAAGCCTTTGATTTGCATCACCTAAAGGTGTGCCAGGTTGATATTTCGGGTCATCTGCAAAAAAGTCTACTCGTTCTTCATCTTCCGGCTCGTCAAACGCGCCTAATGCGCCAAGGCCCACGGCCCCTAGTCCAATAGCCGGGCCGTATTTAGATAAGAAACTAGGCGCATTTTTAGCTACGTTTTTTTCAGCTAAAGCTAAAGCAACGTTTTCATTAGTAACTTTCCCTGTGCTCATTATTTTATCAAACTCTACTTGCAAAGGATCTAAATTAGCGCCCGCAACTGATGTCGGTGGATTATATATTCCTTGTCTAAACGGATCTGTAGAGGTTTCTGGCTTAAACGGGTTAGCCAGATAAGGAGCTCCTTTAAAAGGGTTACGAAACGTCTGACCTAATCGCCCTGAAAAATCAGAAAGATCCTGTCTTACAGCGCCCATACCGCCTGTTAACCCACGAGTTAAGCCTGCAACCCCGCCAGAAATTAGCGAATCACGCAGACTTTTCTTTAAACTTTTACCTTGCGCTAAACTAGCAATACCCGTGCCTGCCATTGCGCCGTAGATAGGGCCCAGGGGCGTGGCGGCAGCTACAAAGGGTAACACTACCGGAGCAATTTTCTTAAACGCTTTTTTAAGACCGCGACCTATTTTTTTAAGAAAAAACTCAGGTTGCCCTGTAACTGGGTTAATAGAGTTAAGTTCGTTACCTACAATGTAACGTTCTGGGTCCAAACCCATCTGGCGCATCTGTTCAAACAAGTTATTTTTTAAATCAGGATTCCTGTCCAGAACAGCCATCGGTATGACCGTTTCGCCTTCTGACGCATGAACTATATAATTATCCTCATGGCGTCCAAATTCAGCAAGTTGATCAGCAACCGTCTGCACAGACGCTATGCCCATAGGGGGCGTATCGGGTTGCGTATAAGATGTTATTTGATTCATAAGCAAACCTTGTAAAATAATATTGTCACTATATCAAAACCTTATCCTGTAGTCACGGTTACTGTGCCTACAGCACCCGTGCTGGACAAACCCGCTGGACGCGGAATATTTGCCCTAGTTACAAAAAGCTGCCCATTTTGTTCAAAAAGAGCGCCTACCTCTAAACCTGTGTCGTTATCCGGCAAATTAGTTATGGTCATAGTCGTAGCACGTTCTTCACCGGGGTTAGTTGCAATGTGTATAAAAACAGCAAAACTACGCACAATATCCGCAAAATAAGACGAATCGTATTGTTGCGGGGGTAATGAAAAATAGGGTGCAGGGACCTTGAATCGTGACATTATCTTCTCCCGTCGGGCCTAATTTGAACTCTGGGCGTTCCTAAACGCCATTGTATACCCGTCTGCGAACTGGCTACTTTTAGGGCAAAACTACGGCCCCTAAGCCGTACAAACGCTTGATCCGTAAATTGTTCGACTACGGTACTCGTTTCTGCTACTGATTGTTCTACAGAACTATCGTCACTTTGTAAATAATTACCGCCCGGAAAATTACGGGTTTTTAAAGTAAACGTCGCAGCAGGCGAATCATCGGTAGACCCGTTAAAAGTAATGTCGGGTATCAAACGGTCTAAAAACAAAAAGTTTTCGCCGTCGCCGATATCTATCTGACTGGATTCTATGTGCGCGTTAATGGCTGAAGACGGAGATGTGCTGCCGTCATTTAACCCGTTTTCGTGTTCGTACAACACGCCGTTAGAGTCCGTAGCAAGCGGGTAATTAAAAATACCACGATCTATCCACGCAGTACGGGATAAAGTGCCTACCGCCCACGACTTTTCTGCATAATTATAGATAACGTACCGATCAATTTCTGCCGCATCGCTCGACGGGTAAAACCACCAGACTTCGTTAAAACTACTGTTCAACGCAGCAAATACTTTTTCTTTTTGCTCTAGGTTAAAATCATCAAAAACATAAGATTGCACCGTGCAAGGTATTTTTTGTATACGCCCGTCATACGCATAAAAGTCCTCTGCGCCCATCCAAAACACAAAATCATCTACCGATTTAGCCGCATTAGGCCCCATAATCGTAATGTTTTCCGATACCAAGTTTAAACCAAAAGTAAACGGAGGCCCTAAAAACTGCAAAGTATGTAAAGAAACATCGGTGAAAACAAGAATTTGTTGCCGTGTCTTTACCGCTTGTACAATTTCGGAACCACTGGTCACACGTAAATCACCCGCAGAATTAGTCGCTAAAGACTGCCATGTAGTAACCGTGCCTTGATCAGAAAACCGAATCAATAACGGATCTTGCGTTCCGATAGCACTTTCCGGGTCACAACCGAAAGCAATAACGTGTACGTTGGGATCAACCATTACCTGTTTAGCTACTGTCGGGGTAGTCGAATCTGCGCCAGACACGTCTTTAAGCTCGGTAGCTCTTGAACTACCTAACGTATCCGCGCTACTGTCCCAATAATAAATACTGCCATCACGCGGGTTAATCAACAAATCTTCACCAAAGTTATCATGAGACCATATTCGCATAATGCTCGAAAGCGTTCGTTCACCATCCGAATCCCACCCACCACGGCCCCAGGTGCCTGTTCCCCAACCAACGCCAAAAACCGTGCTATCTAAACCCGTGTTAATTTGAAAAGTAGCAGTTCCACTTGTTCCTCCTCCTGCGGTACTTCCGGAAGTAGCTGATCCTCCCGTATCCACTTTAAAATGCGTACTAGAAATATCGCCGTCAGTGTTTGTTATTGCTGTAATTTGTTGTTCTTTATTTAACTGAGCGGTAGTAATACCGTCTGTTTCAGTTAAACCAGCTAAAGTAACAAAATCATTAATTACAGCACCGTGAGCAGAATCTACTTCTATAGTTACAATGCCTGATCCGGCTGCGCCTGTAGTAACTTTATTGTCCGTTACATTAATAGCCGAACCCCTTAAAGGCGTAATATCTTTATACTCTCCACCACGGTTAATATAATATTTTAAATGTGTTCCTACACCTAAAAGTTGCAATCCAGCTAACGTAACCCACGTTTTTAAAGCACGACACGTACCCAAAAAGGTTGAAAAAGTGTCTTTTTGCCAACCGCCTATTTTTTCCGGCACACCAAACCGAAACCGTATTTTATCACTATCGCGCCAGCCACCTTCGTTGCTGTACGACGTGTTTTCTTTATTAATTCCGGGTTTAAACTGTAACTTGGTTAAAGGCATTACTGTAATCTCAATAACAACGTTATAACTACTGTACCCATACCGCCTAATAATGCAAAGGTATGCTGTCGTATATTGCGTTCTATATTATCTAATCGGTTAAATATCGTTTTGTCACGCTCTTCGCAACGTGCAACGTGAGCTTCGAGCCGAGCGGTTAGTTCATGTAGTTTTTCGGTGTTTTCCATTAGTCGGCATCCGCTATAGTAATTGTTCCTGCTTCTGCAAGTCTTTTAATAATTGCATAATCTTTATTTGCTTCATCTAGTGGAACTGCATATTTCACACCATCTACTATCGCTGTAATACTGTCTTTTTTATTTGTTTGAAGATCATTAACATATTTAAAAGTGCCTGTTTTTATTTTGTTTTCGTTCATTTACAACTCCGAGTCTGCTGTCGAACTACCCGACCATTGGGGATAAGCTCCACTATTATATACCCCACAGCTATCTACCCAAACTTGTTGTTGTGTTCCTGTGTGACCTGTACAAGTCGGTTGTGCTCTTTTTCTTACTTTAAACTCCCAGTGAGAATAGTCATACCCACCACCATTCATGTTATAGCCAAAAAGAATAGCACCTACTCTTGCTTCATAATACCTTGCACACCTAGCAAAATTTTCTCCATAGGTCTCATGTTGAAATTCTGTAGCAGTCGTTCCAAGTTCCATCTGCATCCCAGTAATGTGGAAATTATTACTAGTATTATCAAAAGCATCTACTTGGCCTGTAAATTGGTCTGCACTTACATTAGATTGCCATGCAGTTGCTAAAGTTCCGCTTGTCCAATCCGTTCCTGCTACCAATCCCCAATGCAAATACAAACTTGCATTTGCATCTCTACCCCAAGCTCCTGTTGTATCTGGTGGGAATGTGACTGTTTTATACTCCCAAGTATCACTAGAACTGACTGTATATGCTTGTGAGCAACTTCTAGCATTATCATTGTCGTACATTGAAACAATATAGGTTCCTGTTTTAGTTGTGTTTACCCAGAAAGACACTGTTATAGACTCCGCATCACTTGTGCCTTTTTTCCAAGCATATAAATCTTGCCCTTCAAAAATTTGAGAAAAATAAACCAAATCTCCTGCGGCAACAGTTCCAGATGCGGTCGTACAATCAAATTTCATAGAGTATTGAAAACCACTAGGCACTGTAGTTGACCTAGACATGGTAACTATGGCGTTTGGTGCACCAGCTTCGGCAAATTTGTACCTGTCTTGCACATGATACCCTGAGTCACCGTTACCTAAATCTGCTACTGAAGTTGCCCTCTGACACAGACTAGTATCGCCATTATAAATATAGTTTTTTCCTTCACCTTGTTGGAAAGATGCTTGGGCTGCTGCTTTTCTTGCTTTACTAACCATTAGTCTGCATCCGCTATTGTTATTGTTCCTGCTTTTACTGCTTCCATAATCTCAATATAATCTGCGTTTTCAGGGTCACAAGGAATTACTAACGCTCCATTAGCTCCTTTTGGTACATGAATAGTAGTATTTTTTTCTACGTTCCCTAAAGGATTTTCGCTATTCTGATATTTTGCATTTGCGAATTTTGACATAATTATTCCTTACAATTCTGCACTTAACCAAAAATAACTATCAGTAGCTGCGTTAGTGTATAACTGTGCGCCATTTCCTGCTGTAGTATTTGTGCCACCGCCCACATTAACTACTCGTATCCAAATAGTTTGTTTAGCACGATAAACTGTTCCATCTTCTACTGAATAATAAGTAATACTTCCTAAAAATCTATTCGCAGAATCATATATATACACATTATTAAGAGTTGCAGATGGCCTAGCTCTCATAGGAGTCGGTGGATTTATTTCTATCCAAGAGTGCGTTGTGCCACCCGCTACTCCAGTGCCAATAACTACATAATCATCTGTTGCGTCTGTACCACTTGCTCCGTATGCTACAAAATACCTTTGACACCGAGAAAGATTTTCTTTAAAAGATTCATATTGAAAATCAGTAGCGGTATTGCCTAATTCCATTTGTACGCCAGTCAAATAAAAATTGTCAGACGCATCTCCAAGAACATTTACTTGGCCTACGGCTCTGGTATTTGTAGTTGTACCCCAACTCGTATTTAAAGACCCTCCTCCAGAATAAGTACTTCCTGCAATTAACCAAAACTGAATTTTCATAGATCCTGCATTATCATCATCTAATGCACCTGTGGTGTCTGGTGGAAAAGTAACGCTGTGATACTCCCATGTGTCTGCTGAAGCGATTGTATAGGATTGACTAGAACTACGATTAGAATTATCTAAATCCAATAATTCAACAATATGAATCCCAGTGACAGGAGAGCGTACCCAAAATGAAGCGGTTACCGCTTTGGCTTGAGCGTCACCCTTGTTGATTGACTGCAAATCTAACCCCTCAAACCGTTGTTCTATGTATGCTATATCTCCTGCCGCTACACTTGTGTCTGCTGTAGTGATATCTAATTTTAAAGAATTATTAAACGCATCTGGTGATTCGGCATCTTGGCTTGCATCAACTGCCGCTGCACTTCCCATATACATTTTCCAACCATCAACTGCTCCGATGGCAAAACCACTAGCAGCAATAGATTGAGTGCTTCTTTGAGCTATAGCCATATCCCCATTACGAATAAAGTTCTTGCGTTCGCCTTGTTGATAGGACGCTTGGGCTGCTGCTTTTCGTGTTTTACTAGGCATCGGCTAATTGCTCATCAGTTGGCTTAGATAACGAAGGATGTTTCCATTCTTTAATATAATCACCTTTTCCGTCATTATCGTTTTGTAACAAAATCGTACCTTCTGGACTAAAATCATTGTTTGTTAAGTCTGGGTATATTTTTTTAATCTTTGCAAATAAGCTCATTATCCTGTCCTTGAAACTAATACACCATTCATGTTTGTCCAACTAGCTCCCGCTATTATACTTCCAGCATCTTCTGAAACACCTCTAAAATACATTTCAAAATAATCATCAACCCCATCTGCGTAAAGTATGCCTGACGCAGTACAAACAGTCGCATACAAATCACCGTTAGCAATGTAATATCTTATTCTTCCTGATACATTTGATGACGCACCGTTTTTATATAAATACACGATTATGTCGTAGTTATCTGTATTAGATAAATCATAAAGCTGTAGATTAAATTGGTAATATCCTTGAATTAATGGCGTAAACCGATAATTAGTTGAATTATCAAAATAACCACCTACGTCAAAGTCTTCTGTATCTAAAGTTGCTTTTGAAACTACACCAGAACTTACTGTCTGATTGCTTCCTAGTCTTGCAAAAAAACAAGGGTTTGGCGTAATTGGCATCGTATTAAACTGTACACCTTTGTTATGCACATGGGTCATTGTGACATCGCTATCTGCACCCATGTTGATAATCGCACCGTCACTGGTAAAACTTAGGTCATCGCCAATAGAAAAATCTGCACTGGCTGTAGTTACACTAGCAGAATTAAAAGCAGTAAAAGCTATAATATTAAGTTCATCACTTGTTGAAGCACCAGAATCTAATACTACACTTGTGCCATTGGTAGCTGTGTAATCACTTGTATCTAACACCACTCCATTTAACGTCACTATAATCATTCCTGCGGTATACGCTAACGTCTGTGATGCACTGTCTGAACCGCTAAAGGTTGTTTGACCTGCGGTAGCAGAATACTTAAATAAAGTAATAGTTTTTGAGGGGCCAACAGAAAAAGTGTTAAACGCAAAAATACTGATTTCATCGCCTACGGTAGCTGCATCTGTCAGTACAATACTTGTACCGTTTGTTGCCGTATAATCTGTACCTGTCTTTAACACCGTACCATTAACAGTTACAAACAAATTACCCACGCTATAGGCTAATGTTTGGCTTGCAGCATCTGCCCCAGAAAACGTGGTTTGTCCCGCAGTAGCTACATAATTAAACACATCAAACGATTGTTTACCGATTTGTGTACCAAGACTAACTACCGCAGCACCAGAACCCGCACCATCTGCGTAAACAATATCGGCTCTTCCGTTTTCTACGGTAACAGTATCTCCTGTACCTTGTTTTATAATGACAGAGTACGGCCCACTACTACCACTATCTGTCGTGTTATTGACTATAAAATATAGTTTGTCTTGGTCATTAGGGCTGATAGTAACCGTATTGTTTGCGCCTAACGCACCTGTAAACACAAGCACTCGATACATACCGTCAGTAAGCGTACCGTCAGTGGTGGTTAAAGTGTGAGTAGTTCCAGATAGTGAAATAGAACCAACGCCAGACAATACGCGGTCAATAATATCAAAGTTAGTATTAAGTGTGCCACCCCAAGCACCCTCTTGATCTCCTGCTTCAGGTTTTTCGAGTCCATTGTTTACGGTATAACTACTGGTCATTTACTTTGCTTCCAAAGCTGCAACTTTTTGTTCTAATACCTCTATTTTTGCAAGAGCTTCTTGTAAAGCTCCTGTCAAAAGAGGAACTAATTTACTTTGATCGATTCCTTGTGGGGCAATCTCGCCATCTTTCATAGCATCTTTTTCGCCTGTTACCGCTTCAGGAACTACTTCTTGTGCTTCATGTGCTAGAAAACCATCTTTAATTTTTTTGTCTTCATCAGCCTTAAAATTAAATCTTTTGGGTTTTAATGCTTTGACTCTATCAATCGCTCCCGTCAAATCAGAAATGTTTTCTTTTAGTCTGTAATCAGAGGCCGTAGCATAAGTTACGCCTGCATTATCTGAATCCATTGAGATGCCACCAACGAATGTGTTACTAGCATTAACAAGATAAATATAATATGTGTGACCTGCTACATTCGGTCGCATGGACATTCCATATCTTGTACCAGCCCCATAAAATTTAAAATAACACTTTGAAGTTCCTCCAACAGAACTTTCAGTTCCTATAAAAAGTATTCCAGTAGAATTAGTGTCTGCGCCTATGTAAACATCATTTACATAGAGATCCGACCAACGTAACGAACTAGCTCCTAATGCCCTGGCATTAGTAGTAGATGGATTTAACGCACTATCAAATCTACCTGTTGCAGTAATTGTATCTCCAGTGGCATTACCTAAATCTACATTGCCATTTAATGTGGCTGTACCTGACACAGTTAAATCTTGGGACACCGTAACATCTCCATCAGAAGCTATAGCAATAGCGTCGGTATCAGAAGCTGATCCGATATTACCTGCATCAGGTATAACAATATTTCCACCCGTGGTCATAAGACCGCCACCCGTATATGTTCCTGACACGTCTAGGTTTGCGTTAACATCTACAAGGGTAGCATTAAGTTCGATTTCGTCTGTAGCATTAATATCTAAAATAGCATCAGAAGGAGCATTAATATATTGACTTGCATCATTAAATTGAATAGCCATTGTACTATTCAAAAGAACGCCTGTATCGGCAACATGAGTAAACGTTACATCGGAATCTGCACCGAACGAAAGAATAGCCCCGTCGGATATAAGTCTTAGGTCATCGCCTATAGACGCATCTGCTGCTACCCCTAAACCACCAGCAACGGTTAACGCACCATCCGTTGCGCTTGTATTTGCTGTGGTTGCAGTAACCGATACTACACCACCACTTGAAATACCAAGTGCATTTGTATCAGACGAAGAACCTATGTTACCTCCATCAGGAATAATAAGGTTTCCCGTTCGCAACGTTTTGCTTAAAAAACTCGTTACAACCGCATCGGTTCCTGCACCATCGGCAAAAACTATGTCTGATGCACCGTTCGGTATAGTTACAGTAGCTCCTGATCCTGATCCTTGGTTTATGACTACTGATTGACCGCTGTTGTTTACGATAAAATAAAATTTATCTTGATTATCTGGGGTTATGTTTATTGTAACAGTGCCACTAGGGCTTCCGCCTAAAACTAAAACCTTATATTGACCATCGGATAAATTACCGTCGGTAGTGGTTAAAGCGTGCGGTGTACTACTTAAAGTTATTGCTTTTACACCAGCTACACCACGATCTATTATTTTCATGTTGGTGTTGGTCATCTCGCCCCAGGTACCCGCACGATCTCCCGTATCAGGTAGTTCTAAGCCTAAACTTTCTGTATAAGTCGTCATTGTATTTTTCCTATGCTGCTATGTCTTGCCAGTCCGGAGTCTGACTAGGCGTAATTTCTGTAAAAAGAGCGTTTATGTTTATCTGATTACCCATACCACTATGCGCTGTACAAAAATAATGTAACGTAGGCGCACCAGAAGCAACTGTAATTTGTAAATACGACCCGGCTTGACCTTGCGTACCGACTATTGTAACACCGTCTGTATAAATAGACCCACCACCGTGTGTACCGTCTGAAGTAGTAGATAACCTAAAAGGATGCGTAGCCGTGGTGCTGCTAGACGTATCAAAACGATAAATGCTGCCTTCTAGTAAAGTAAGAACAGGACGTTCTACCCCGTCTATGTAAAAAGCATTACCACCACCTGTTTTAGACCCCACCGTAACCGTAAACGTATTTACTTCACTTCCAGGCACTATTTCTGTAAAAGATGGACTTTGGCTAGGTGTAATAGCACTAAAAGACGGACTTTGACTAGGCGTAATTGCGCTATAACTAGGTGTTTGGTCTGGTGTAATTAACCCCCAAACCTGAGCGCCTGAAGTAGCTACTTCTGCGGAAACGCCTGTTACCGATACTACAAAATCAAAATTAACCGTAACGTCGTTTATTCTACCTAACGCGAAAACGCCTACCGCGCTTATTACAGCGTCCGTAGCTACCGTAACCGAACCGACAGACCCTGTGGCCGCTATGCCTGTAACACTCGCAGTAGCATCGCCTGTAACAGTGACACTACCTACACTGCCTGTAGCAGATACCCCCGTAGCAGATACGGTAATTCCGGTGCCTTCTGTAACCGTAACCGAACCAACCGCACCCGTTGCCGCAACGCCTGTAACATTTACTGTTTTTGGTATTACAACGGTTACGGAACTTACTTCGCCCGTAGCAGCTAAACCTGTTACAGATACTTCACCTTCCGCTGATATTGCAACCGAACCAACCGCACCCGTTGCCGCAACGCCTGTTGCATTAACAGTAACGCCTGTGCCTTGAGTAATCGTGACCGAACCAACCGCACCCGTGCCAGCTAAACCAGTAACAGCAGTAGATACCCCTGAACCTTCGGTAATTGTAACGGAACCAACTGCACCTGTAGCAGATACACCCGTAACTTCTATAGAGGTCGGTTGTCCGTACTTACCGCTACTCCAACCACCTCGCCCGTAACCCGAAGCCATTGTCGTTATGCAATTCTTATAATTGCGTTACTAGCATCAGCCGCAGGAAAAGCTATGGTAAAGTCTCCTGAACTGGAACTTTTATCCGAACCAAAATTCAGCACTAATACAGATGTATCACCCGAAGTATCTTCATTAAAAATTAATGCGCCACGAGCGGTAATTGTACTTGACGACCACGTTGTATCAGCAAAATCAGTAAACGCAGTTGTGCCACTTGTGGTCGGATCTACACGGGTTAGTGTGTTACCCTTAGCCGTGTAATTAGTGCCACTTACTTCATTACTTGTAGTATATGCTGAAGTAGACGCATCTAAAGAAGCAGAGCTTGTATACAAAGCTATTTTAAACGTACTGCCGCCGCTGTTAAGAAAATTGTGTTTAGCTTCAAGTAATTCTTTCTTAAAACTAGTACACATTGCTTGTGTTATTGCCATGTCAAATATCCTCGAAATATTCCATTAAACCTTCTAAACCTTGCTCATTCCAAATAGTCTTTGCCGTAGACTTTTCGCTTTTTGCAACTTTTTTAAAATAATCTATCAACAAAGCTTTTATCAGCGCTTTGTATGCAAACGCTTGTTCGCGAACTTGCGGAGGTGCATTTGCCGATACAGCGACTATTCGATTGACGGCTAATTCTGCCCATTCTTCCGCGTTCATGCCCCGGTTATCGGTTGTTACAACCGTAGGAGTTCCAATATTTGATTCTACACTTACATTAAACATTATTGTTTCGGCCTAATAACTTTACCTGTCATATACTCATCCGTCGTTTCTTTAGATTCTCCAAACATTTTCATTGCTAAAAGCGCTTCACCTAGTCGTTTTTCGTACTCTTGCATCAAGCTGGGATCGCCTTTCATAAACGTATACGCCTCTACCAAACACCCATATAACAACGCTAAAGTAGCGTTTTCACTTAACCACGTTGTGCCTCCGTCGGCTCCTGCCGTTAGACTTGCTGGACGGTAAAAATAGTGCAGTTCAGAGGTATAGTTAGCATCTGGCGTGGGGCCAATAATAAAATTATCTACGTCAAAAGTAGCATAATATTTCGGCGTACCTGTAGTAGCCGAATTTGGATTAAATGTTTGTATAAAATCCGGATCTTTAAACTCTAAAAAAACATGTTCACTACTACTGGTTACTGATAAAGAATACGGAGCTAAAAAATCAGAAGGAGCAGATAAAAAACGATTAGAACTAGTCATTGACCCCGAAACATTTTTACGGAAATAACTAAGCTGTATGTTCTTTAATATGCGCTCTTCAGCGTTTTTAATAAAATCGTTTAAATGCGAAACAAAAGTAGTTTCGGTATTTTGTGTGTAGTCCTGTATAGCCGTTTTTAAAGTAGCGTATGTAAAACTCATGATGTAGTCACCGTTACTGAACCTACGTTTCCAGAAGCTTTGGTAGGTATGAAATCTTCTATTGCTGGATCTCGCGCTGCAACATGCACGACCATTGCTTCAGACCTGTCTGGTCTAGGATCTTTTAATGCTTGCGGGTCATCTACTTTAGGAAAAGGTTCTATCTGAGGGCTTTTTGCTTCCCATTCATCAAAACCTACTAAAGCACCTGTCCATTCTTTTCGCATCCTATTTAACGGATAAGCAAACCCTGAACGGTCTGAAATGCCTAAAGCATACTTGCCTGATGCAAACTTACTCATGCAATAACTGTCCCTGTTACGTTAGGTTTAATGTTAAACGAAGCTCTGTCCCTATCTTCAACCATAGCGCGTTCAAACTCTTCTTCGTAAATACCTTTTAACACCTGGATTCTATTAGGCGCACGTTTAATAGATAAATAATACGCTAACCCTGCGGCTAAACATGGGTAAAACCGAAAAGGTATCTCTAGATCATTAGTAAAAGTGTCCGCATCGTCCATACGTCTTAAACGATTAAAGATAATTACATCCGTGTCGTTTTCAGGCGCAGGCCAAACCTTTAACACAGGTTGTATTTGCCGATCTAAAAAGAATTGCGAAGGACGACCCGTTGTAGATTTAGACGGTATATTTAAATACGCTTCACGGCTCAGTCTATCGGCTGCAAAATCTGTATCATCCCGACGTATTACCACCGACAAAACGTCAATAGTTGACTTAAAATCAGTTAAATCTACCGCTGCGGATAATGTAGTAGTTGCACCACTGGTCCCACCCGTTAAGGTTTCACCATTAGAAAACGTTCCAGAAGGTATGGTTATAGCAAAACTGGTAGTTGAAGGTTTGTTTGTTATAGTTGCTGTTGCACTGCTAGTGCCACCTGTAATGGTTTCACCAACAGAAAAACTAGCACTAGCCGCTACAGTCATGGTTAAAGTTCCCGCAGGATACTCTCGAACGCCTGTAGCCGTAGTAATAGACGTTTCATTAATCGTCCATTGATTTAACCCACGATTAGCCCAATCGGCTAACATTAGGTTCAAAGACCTTTTAGCTGTTTTTAAATCATACCCGGTACGTACTTCTAAACCACAACGCTCGAACGCTTCTTCTACATAATCAGAAACATCTAATTCAAAGTCCTTTGAGCTTGAAGTAGCCATTTATTTAACTTTTCCGCCTTTCTTAAAACGCTTGATGCCCGTTTTTTTAACCATACCGCCACCGCGCATACCTTTAGGTTTTTTAACCATACCACCACCGCGCATACCTTTAGCACCTGTTTTCTTAACGGCTCCGCCACCCATCATACGTTTAGGCTTTTTAACGGCTCCGCCAGCCCTCATGCCCTTAACAGGACTTTTGCCTTGTGGCGCTTTTTTGCCCATAGCAAGAGCCTTTCTTTGTGATATCGTTTGTTTACCCACTTTTGAGTCTCCTATAAAGCTCGTTTCGTTTATCTAAAATTTCTTTTACCGCATAACTACCATGCTCACGATTATAATACCCTTTACTCATTAATTTTTCTGAGGTTTCACACAATAAACTTAATCTTTGTATAAAAATCATACCATAGACTTCGTCTAAATTAGTTTCAAAATCACCGTCATCAAGAATTTCATTTGACTCAGATTCTGGATGAAACCCCATTAAATAAATGTCTTTATCAATAAAAATACCGTCCGCAATAGCCTCGTTTAAATCAGCTAAATACTGATGAAAATCGTCTTCATTTGGTTCGTATTCTAAATCGACAAGAATAATTAGCTCATACTGATCGTCATAAGCTGAAATAATAGAGTAAAGCGGTTGATAAGAGGTATCGTGCTTGAACACGATACCTACTTTATTGTCGTGCCATGCTTTAGCTGCATAAGGACACGCAGGAAAGTTATTGTACGCAGGATTGGGCTTTTCTAACGCATGTAATGACCAAGCCCTTATTTCCTCGCTAACTTGTTTTTCAAGCCCGGTGTACAATTCCATAATTACCTCACAGTAATTAATACTCTTTTACACAAGTTATTGTAATTGCGTATGTCTCTCCGCTTGCATGACCTACCGTAGTTAACTGCACATCACCTGTTTTACCTGAACCAGAATAGTTGGGTAAACCACCTATATCACTAAAATCAAGCGTATCAGAATAATTAGGAGGTAGTTCTACAATTATAACGTCCGTCGAAGCGTCCCACAAAAGTTTTACGCCCATGCCTACTGTAGAAAAAACAATTTTTTGTATTCTAACTCCTGTACAAGCGTCACCATCTGCACTAGCAGCTAACGCGGATACATCAATTTTAGTAACGGCATCTTCACCCGTACCATCACTAGTATTAGTAAGGTAAAAAATAGCGGTTCGACCACCGTCTTGTATGGTGCTTACATTTACTGCATCAGCCATCTTTTACCTCCTTATTTAGCTTTAATAATACCTTGTAAAACTAAAGACTTATACTCAGCACTTCCTTCAGGAGGAAGTTCCGATTTTTTAGGTTTACTTGCTGTCTTTTTAGAGTCAGCCTTTTCTTTTTTATCAACCATTGATTACTCCTTATCTGTTTTGAGAAGCAAGCAGATAGTCAATAGTCATTGACTTAGTTCCAGTAGCTGAACCAGAAAGTTCCATTGCACCTATAGCAAGATTTTCATCATCCGGAATATTGGCCGTATGTGTAGCTACTTTATTCCTGTTTACAAAAAACTCTACACTTCCTGTGCCTTTTACATGAAAACCAAGCGTTACATACGTACCACTTGCAATGTCTACGCCAGAATCAGTAGTGGTTGCTGTGCCATCTTTTTCGGTGACGCAATCAATATTGCTATCGCCATCGTCTACCTGAAAAACAATTCGGTCAGCAGCAGTCAGCATAGCTTCTGGGTTAGTTGCAAAGTTTACAGTTAGGCCAACACAAACATCCATCGCATCGCCTTCTGCATCTGTAACAAACAACTTGGTTTCAAACCAAATGTCACGTCCAGAAGATACGGCAAAAATTTCGTTTCCTTGTACAGAAGCTCCGTCATTGTCTGTAGTAGCTTGCGAAGTTAGAACTAATGTACCGTTTTCAGCGTCTGCACCTAATGCAGCCGTAGCTGAACTATCTTTTACAACAGTCCAATCATTAGTGTTATCTAAAGCAACCCCAGTAAAATCGTCCATATAAGTAAGATAATCTGGGTTTTGAGAAGCAGGAAGGTTTTCAAACCATTGTCTGTTACCGTCTTTACCTGCGTGTAGAATAGGGCCAGTAAAATGAACTGCCATTGTAATTCCTCCTTACCAAAGGTTTCGCCCTAGAGTCTTGGTAAGCGTCTGCTGGGTCAGTCGCTAGGGCTAATTATTCCCAGTTAAAGTTGGGGGCCAAAAGGCCCCCTTATACTAAGCTCCAGGTGTTCCGAAAACACAACGCCAGTCAGAAACTCCGAAGGCATATCTTTCACGAGCTTTAAATCTCATGTTGCCTGTGTCGAAGTCACCTTCCATAGCGGTGCGAATTGGGGTCCTGTTAAACAACTTGAAGCCATTTGGAGCATCGGTCTTAACAAAGTAAGCATCCGTGTCGGTGAGGAAGTGATTTACCACCGCACCTTCTGGAAGCATACCCATGCTCTTCATAGCGTTAATGTCGTTGTCCGCAGTACCGGAACGAAGGGTAGAGTTTAGAACTCTTTCAGTAATGAACTGAAGTTCTTTAGGAATAAGTAGTTTCATTCCACGAACTGCTACCTTCAACCCTCTTTCATCTGTGAACCCAGCAATAGAGATCATCATAGACTCCAAAGAAGTCTCATTGAGATCCGCTGCTGTGCTTAAGATGTTGCTTTGGTTTCCGCTTAGTGACGGATGTGAAGCACTACATAGTGCCACGCCATCACCAATAGCAGAAGCACCTGCTGTAAAAGCGTTGTTCAAAATTGCCGCAGCCTTAATTTGCTTTGTTTGCGACATTGAACGAGCTAAAGCACGGGTGTACCGCGAAGCTAACTTGTCATACAAGTTGTCTTCGATTGCTTCTTCAGTAATGCTAAAAGCAAGGGCAATCGTTTCCATTGTGTAACGAGCAGTGTAAGTTTCCTGCGCGTCATCAAAAGAAATCGCTCCGCCTTCACTTTTTACTGGAGCAGTACCAAAACCACTCAGCATTACTTCTTCTTCAAATGCACGATCAGAGCTTTCTTCGTCGAATATTTCGGCGTGTTCAGCTTCGTATCGGTCATATTCCAGCCCAAACAAGGCGTTAAGGCCGGGTTCCAACTCCTTAGCGAGTTGAGCGCGTGATATAGCCATCTGCTAACCCTCCTTAAATGCCTGTACTAGTCGCGGTAGTCTGTGAATCGTACCGTGACGTAGTAGCGTTAAAATGTGCGTTCAAGCGTACAATCAACGGAATACCCGCTGCTGTATAGTCGCTATTAGCTTCGTCATCCTGAATACCTACAATACGCAACCCTAGAGTCGCTGTAGTAGCAATAGATGAAACACTAAGAGCCGAACTTGAACGGCCTGTACTAGTAGAACCAGAACGTGCTGAAGTTCCCAACGTTGCGTTAGCAAAAACAGCCGCTTGCGCGGTTGCTTTATCTGTTAACGACGCATCACTAGCTACTTGAAATAGCTGGTTAGGGTTATCAGCAACAAAAGCCTTGACAGGATGATTCGTGTCAACACTTACGTTATTTGATCCCGGCCAATAGTTAGAAAATCTAGGTTTCCCTAGACTAGAATCTACATATTCTACGCCCATAAGAACGCCCAAGGAAGCAGTTGTGCCACCAGCCGTATCTGCTGCTTGACCAATAAAACCTGTAGATAAAGGAACTACGATTTCATATTGGTAGATTGCATTAGTATCGTCTGTAGCAATTTCATACTGAGTTACCCCAGTAGAGTTTACTGCGCTTCCAACAAGTCCTATAGGACGAAGACCGTAGGCAGTTTCTTGGTTTGCCATATTTTTAGTCCTCTAATATCCTAATTAAAGTCTCACGACTCTCGTTGAGCCGATCCACCACCAAAAGTTACACGAGATTGACGTTCGGGTTTCCCAATCGTCATCGTCGGATGTGCGTTCTCGCGCATAAGATCGTGGTCAATAGCTTCAATTTGATCAGCATGTTTGCTGGCGTAATAAGAATTACGTTCGTCTACTGTTTCCAACGGTATCCTTGCAAGAACTAATCCCCCAACCGCAAACACACCTTCGAATTGACCTGAATCAGCAACGGGAGCTTCAAAATCAGGATACTCATCGCGTCGAACTAACTCGTAGCCTTCACGAAGTCTTGCGGAAATATTCTGGCGATCTTCTACGCCGCGTACTTCAGCACGTATCCACCGATGTTTAAAACCCTCTGGGGCAGGCGGTGCATCTAATTGTTGAGGAGGAGTCCACGGTTTACGCTTCGCCGTTTTCTCTCTCGTATTGTTTGCGCGAGGAGTTCTATTAGTGCCCTCAAAACCTTTTTTCATTTCAGACATAATATTCTCCTATTTCACGAATTTTGCGTATTCTTCAAGTGGCACACCCAGTTTTTTTGCTATTGCAACTTGGCTACGGGTGAGACTAACCTTTTTTGAGCGCCCTGACTTTTGTGAGCGGGACGTTCCGGCAACGGTCTGAGCGGGTCGATTGCCGGACCCGTTATTAAACTTGTGCGGAAATTCTGTTCTAATCCGCCTATCTAATTCATTATAGTATTCGTCACTTTGTGGGTCAAATCCTTCTGTCTCTACCATTTTCTTGTGTATTCCAAAGGTAGCAAAGGTCATCGCCTCATCTTGACCAAACCAGGAGTTTTCATCTTTTGCGGCCCACGCTTCTGCTTTAGGATCTGGTTGAGCAGGTTGCTGAACGGGCTGTTGTTGAACAGGTTGCTGCGCTACAGGTTCCTGTACTTGTCGCTCCTGTTGCGCTTTAGCTTGTTCATACCTGTCCTGAGCTACCGCTAATTGCGTTAACTTTTTCTGTGCTTCAACCGTAGCGTTTGTATCACCACTTTCTACAGCACGTCTTAACTCATCTTCCGCAGTTTGTTGCTCCGCAGTTATTCGACCACCGTATTCCTGAACATACCCTTGGTCTAACTCCTGTAATCGGCTTTTATATTGCGTGTTTTGTTCCTGAACATTTTTAGCATAATTTATAGCTTCTTGTTCACGTCTCTCCGCTTCACGCATTTTTTTAGTCAGCTTATTAATACGTTTTTGTACGTTAGAATCGTATTCTTCTTGCTCTGACGCTTGTTCCGTAACTACTTCTGGCTCAACAGTAGTTACTGTTTCGTTTTGTTGATCAGGAGAATCTCCTTCAGAAACAATAACTTCTTGCCCTTCTCCTTCGAAATCTAAAGGAACTTGGCCGTCGTCAGCTTCGTGTTTTACATTGGTATTTGCCATTTCTTAACCTCTTAAAAAGATAAAATATCATCAGGATCAGCAATAGTTGCCAAAACTTCATCATCGTTAATAATTCGAACTTCTCCACCTTCTATGCGAAACCTTGAGCCCGCATAACGAGGAAAAATAATCCAGTCTTTTTCAGAACACCAAGGCCCGTCAGGAAACTTATTAGTATCTTTGTACGCTAAAGGTCCCTGTCTTAAAATGTACCCAACCACAGTCTGTATTTGACCGTCGTCAAGCACTTGGTTTGGAATATGAATACCCCCTTCTGTTGTTGCTTTGCCGCGATAAGGCAAAATTAACATTCTCCACCCAGTGGGTTGAGGCATCCGTTCAATAAGCGATTTATCTAATAAAGAGGGGTCTAAAACCCTTTTTTCACTTTCTACATATGATTCATTAATAGAAGTTACTGCGTCATTCATCTAAAAGCTCCTGTTTTTCTAGCAGGCCCGTGAGTTCCTGTGAAATGTAATTTAAACCGTTCAACTCACCCATCAATTCCCGGTATTGTTCCATACTACTAATACCGTTATTTTCTAAAACATTTAAAACAACTGTTTTTCTGTCCCTAATAGTTTTCTGGATATGTTGAACTAATACTATATAATCCATAATTTACTAAATATATCTAATATTATCCTATTACGCTACTCCTTTTTGGTTTAATTCTAATGAAAGCATTGCTGTTTTTTCGTTTCTACTAAGCCATCCTTTGCCAAAAGTATCAAAAGTTGATAGTCGTTTGTAAAAATCTTCTCTAGCTTCTGTTAGCTGTTGAATAATTACTTCAGAGTCCGCTGATTCTACCGCTTTTAAGGTATTAGGACCGATTACACCGTCTGCTTTAGCGCCTATGATTTTTTGTAACGCTTTACTAGCACGAGAAACACCGGAGTTAACTGCCCAATCAAAGACACAAAAATCTACACCTGATGGTAAATCGTCCCCTTTTATTTTGTCCCAATAATTTTCTTTATAAATTATGCGAACATCGCCTATTTTTATGTTTTTCATTTCTTCTTCAGTTACTGTGCGGTTAAGATATTTTTCATATACCGCTTGAGTAATACCCATGTTAGTTCGACCACCAGGATCTTTAGGGTGGTCTACATACCCGCCCTCATGCTTGAGCACAGTTTCTAAACTTGTAACAAAATTTTCTAACATTTCCACCTTCTTCTAGCTTGCCGTATTCTTGAGTTAGGATCATTTCTAGTTTTAGCCGAACTACGTTTTAATTGACCTAAACTACGGGCACAATACGATTTTCTACGTTTAGCCGCTTTACTGCCTTTTTTTACTTTTCCAGTCACCGCTGTTTTAAGTTTAGACCCTGGGTTAGCTTTACGGTAAGCTTTCACACCTTTCCTTGTCATACCCGCACCGGATTTAGTAGGTCGGTAATTAGCTCCCTTACCTCTTGTAGTTCTAGGAATAGATTTTGCTTTTCTTGCTGCCATTATTTTTTTATCCCTTTAATACCACGGATACCAAAAGACGCTGCTATAGACGCATACATGGCATAAGTAAACCAGTCGGGTGCAGTTTCTAATGCTTGAAAGCCTTCTGCAATGTAGGGCCTACACCAGGGTATAAAAGAAGCTGCGATGATAGCTATAAACAATAGTGTCCACGCCTCGTCTTTCCAGCTATCTTGGCTAGCTTCAGCCATTATTTTTTCCCAGCCCGCTTCATGCGTAGCCGCTACTTTCATAACTTCCGCTTCAGCTTCTGCTCTGGCTACTTTTGCTTTGGCTACCGCTTTAGTTTTTTCTACACGACCCTCTACAAAAGTATTAGCTAAGTTGGCTATTGGCCCAAGAAACCCTAACATTACGCCCTCCTTGTCTTTCTTTTGCCTTTTGCAATAGTTGCAACTCTAGTCGGTTTTCCTCCGACACCTTGTGGTTTAGCACGTTTTCTAGCTACCGCACTTTTCTTTTGCGCCGCAGTCATACTAGCGGCTTTTGCTCTAGGCACACACTTTGGGTAACCCTTACTGCTTTTTGACGCTTTTTTACGTCCACACTTAGCATAGCTACCGTCTTTCTTTTTACGACCTAAATCGACCCAGTCTTCTTTAAACCATTTAGTAAGACCCCCGCTAGATCTAGCCACTTCGATAACCTCCGCCACGTTTCTTGTACGTTCTAACTAACCAAGCATTTGCATAAGCACTAGGGTACACGTCAAATTTACGTTTAGCTTCTGCTTTAACTCTTGAATATAACGCCGGATTAGTTGGTTTATTAGAAGATTTAGATTTAGTTTTCTTTTTTTTAGGGGGCATATTAACTCCTAAACTAATTTATCTATTGCTCTGTTTAATTGTTTTGTAGCTAATTCTTTATTTGTATCTTTAACCGAAACAATCTCTTTTTGTTCTTCTGTTTTTTTAGGCGGTTCGTTGACTAACGGAGGCGGCGGCCTGTTAGAAACGTTTGAAACACCGTTCATTTTCTGCTCATCCAAGCTGTAACGCCCATATACGCGCCAACTACACCCGCTTGAGCAATGTAAAACAGCCCTAATAAATCGCTTAATGCAGCGACCCTAGTTTCTTTTATAAACGGCGTATACAAAAAAACAGTTCCTACTATCATAGAAAGCATAGCTACCCATGCCATTTGTTTTTGCGTTTCAGACTTTTGTTCCTGTAGCTCTAGCTCCAGTAATTCCCTGTTACGAGCCATCTCTTCATCACTTACCGTACCATCGTGATTTATATCGTATTTATTGTAAATACTTTCAGGATCTAGTTTTTTTGGAGTCATTCTTATTAGCCTTGTTTAACGCAATCGCAACCGCTTGTTTTTGAGGGTAACCCTCAGACATTAGTTTCTTAATGTTCGCACTTACTACATCGTCCCCAGAACCCTTTTTAAGCGGCATTGATATCATCCTCGGGAGTATACTCATCACGAAGTTTCTGTAACTCTCTCAAGACTTCTTCTTTACTCATAGAATCTATTGAGCCATGACGAACTTCAGACTTGCTCACATAAATTTCACCATGCGCCATACCACGCGCTTTTTCTGCTTGAACAGCAGCAGAATACGCACCATTTTCAAGTGCTTGATCACGAATTTGCTGCATGTCCCGTAAATGACGCTTGTAAGTTACTGCATATTTTTTATCCAGTTCGTCACGATACTTCTTAATAGCTAAAACTACATGCGGTGATTTTTTTACACTTAATAACTCAGAAGCACGGTTAGCCGCACTACGTTCAGGATAACCCGCTTCCAGTGCTGCATCTTTTCCCGTTATTTGACCGTCCCTGGACACATACGCCTTTACAAACAATTCCTGTTTTCGAGTAAGTTTACGCTGTTCTACAGGAACACGCGGTCTACCGCCTTTGTTTTTAGGGATCTTACGTTCTGGATCTGGAATAATATAACGCCCTTTAAAAGCCATTTAACAACTCCTGTAACTACCGCCTCTTTCGGCTTCCCCCATACCGCGTTTCTTACCTTTAACCATAATACCCTTCGCTGTATTCGGGGTTTTTTCTTCCTTTATCTCAGCATACGGTATTTTACCTTGGCCTTTTATATCAGCATAGTTTTGAGGCGCAGGGGCATTAGCTCCCGGACCACTGACAATTTTTACTGTGCTCATGTTAGTTTCCTTTATTTCTCAATTTAAGTAATTCTCTTTCCATCGCTGAACCAATTCTAGCTTGCGTTTGCCGTTCCTGACTAGCCAGCCTTTGTTGGAATTCCTGACCTTTACGCATTTCTTTTTCACGGTCAAGCTGCAATTCGGCTTGGTCTTTCGCTATATCGGCTTGCGATTCTTGCGCTTTTATCTGTAGCTCTTGTTCTTTTAGCTGGACTAACGGATCTGGGCCCTGTTCTTGTCCAATGTTTGCTAGTTGCGTACTTAATTGTTTTGCGTTACCTAATTCTTGGGCAATCAACTGAGCCGCCATCGCATCAATTTGCAGTGCTTGCTCGTCACTAGGCACTTGACCTTGGTTTTGTTGCATAAACATAGCCATAGCCTGCTCTTGCGATTTTAATTGAATATGCTCTAAAACGTGTTTCTGTAAGCTAATAGTTACATTAGGCATAGCCATAGCTGTGCCAGACGTTCCAAACGTCAAATGCGCCATAATGTGAGCATCATGATCTTGACCTTCAAAAGCTTTTAGCTCTGTGTTTTCAAGTACATCAATGTTCTCTTGCGCTGGATCTTTAGGCACAGGTTCATCAGTAGAAGGAGCTCGTAATATCTTGTCTATGTCCCTGACCCCTAACGCTTCATACATGCGACGATACGCTTCGTACATATCGTGCATATCCGGCGCTTGAGCCGCTAAACTCATTTGCGCTTGCGCTAGTGCAATACGTTGAGATTGAGAAAATACATTCGGATTAGATACCGGAATAACGTCTACCCGATCATCAAAATCCTCTGCTTTCACCATTTGACTGGCGTTAGCTACAGAATACGGGTATTCGGGCGGTAAATAGTCTGCCATGACCCGAGACAAAAGTTTAAACTCAAGTTTCATCGCATAATGTAGCCGTTTATGTACCGCACTCATTACACGAGTTCCCTGTTCAAGCATTGCAATCGTCGTTCCGACCGCAGCACCCTGATTACCGTCGCCTACTTTTAAGTCCGTTATCGTCGCAAAACGCCTGCCAGCGTCTACAACAAAGCCTAACAGGTTAAATAACGTGTTATCCGGCCCCTTAAAAGGTAAAGGCATCAAACTGTCCCGAATAGCGCCTCCAGGGGCGTCTACGTCCCTAAATTCGCCCGGTTGTAACGGATCATCGTCGTCTCTAATGCGTAATCCACGCGCTTTAAAGCCCGCAGGTAGATTAGACAGCGTTCCTGCATCAATTAATTGCCTCAAAGCGGCTGTAGCAGTACGAGAAAGACCACCAATCGTGTGAATTAGCCCTAATCCGTAAAAACCAAACCCCGGTAAAAACTTATAGTGCACAAAATATTGTATTTTTCGTTTTTTCTCGTCACTTTCTTCGTAATTTCTACGAATAGACAAGATTTGACCACTGTCTTCACTCAAAGTAACAATATAAGGGACTTTTATTCCTGTCGGCTCACCATCTGCACCAGTTTCTTCAAAACCCGGCAAGTCCAAGTCCACATGACATTCCAATAATGTGCAATCATAGTCAATATTCGACGGATGTAACCCGTCAATAAATTCAATTTCATTAGAAATGCTATCACTATCGGATTGAGACGGATGGACAGGTATGTCCCTATAAAAGCCTGATACCTGTTTCTTGCGTAATTCATTAAGTGGTAGTCTAAAAACCTGTGTAATGTTTGGACAACTGTCCAAATCGCTTGCTTCATACGGCACCACCAAGTTTTCAGCCGGGACAAAACTACTGACCACCCTTTCCATTGTTTCATCATAATACACCTTTTTAAAAGTTGACCCTGCTAACGGGAGATAAAACAACATTTGATCAAATTCAGGCGTGTAATCTTCCATCACGTTGGTGATGTAGTAGTTCATAAACTCTTTAACACGACGAGCCTGTTGTTCTTTTTCACTAGTTACATCCCCCATAACAGTAGTCCGCACAGGACCACCCGGAGGTAATAACTCATTAAACGCTTGCGCTTGAAACTGGGTCGCAGCTTCGGCTAACAACGGGTGTGTAACACCTGTCGCACCCCGAAAAGGCTGCGTTCTTTCCTCATATGTGAACCCTAAAAGCTCTAAACCTTTAGAATACGCATCTTCCCAGTCTTTTCTAGCCGATTTATTGCCTTGATATTCCCCCATCAATTCCGAAGAAATCGACCCTAATTCCTGTTCATCTAGTTCTTCTGCTAGATTTGCAGAAAAATCTCCACTACCCATACGGCTTGAAGCCATTGGATCTAAATCTATAACGACGCCTCCGTCGTCAGACATCTCAATTTCAATCCCTTCCGGTAAAGCAGCTTGGTTTTCACCAAAAGAAAACGGTTGCTCTATCTCTATGTCCTCTATCGCTTCCTCACCAATCGGGTTATCAGTTACACGTTCGACTAACGAGATTCTTGGTTCTTCTGCCATAATAGTTACCTGTAATTCATTGTACGGGCTAATTCATTTAAAGAACTTACTCCACCGCCTTGAGCTCGACGAATAAAAGTAGCGGGTAGTTTATCTTTACTTACTTCTTCCAGTCCATCAAGATCTATAAATCTAGAGGTCGCGGGCTTTTCTTCTCTAGATGCTGTGCTCGGTTTTAACTCCCGAAATCTAACTTTTAACTTTGGCTTTTTAACGGTAGTGTACCCTTCCAATTCGCCTTCCTTAGTTATGTTCGGCACCTGTTCCTTAACTACTTGATATTTAACACCTTCCATAAAATTTGTCGAATCTACTACAGGTTCATAATATCTATCACCCATAACGTCTTTATAAACTCTAGAATCTATTAATTTTTGAAGTGTATTAAAAACATCTTTTTTTATCTTTTCCGTATCCATACCTTTGCTTTTAGAATCTATAAGAGGAAATAAACCTGATTGTACTTCTAGTCTAAATTTAGCTTCGTTTTCTAAATCAGCATCTAAAACATCTTTCTTGGATCGATCTACCACATCTTGAGTCTTTTCTTTAAACCTTTCAGTAAAAGAAATTTCTTGCATGTTCTTAGCTGTTTTGTCTAGACCCCCTATTCCTTCAAAACGGGACTTTTCGTTTTTTATCCAGTCCCCTAAAATTCTTTTTTGATCCCCCATGCCCTCTACTTTGTCATCTATATCTTTGTACGTCTTATAACTTGCCCGACCCGTAACATCATCCAAAAAGTTTGTATAATCTTGTCCGGCTGCTACAAAAACTTCATCATAACCGTCTACAGTATTTTTAATTCTGTTTACTATGTTCTCATTAGACAAAAGTTTTTCTTTTTGTTCTGGGCTCATTCTAACGTCATAGTTTTCTATTAGTGTTAAAGGATGAATTAAACCATCCTTAGCCGATAAAATAGCAACATCTACGTTTTTAGGAATACCCTTCTTTTTTAGAACTTTAAAAAGTTCTCCAATATAACGTTTTTCTGCGGGCATATACGTATCATATTCAGTAGCGTCTGGTTTTTTTGTTTTACAACAACCCACCACTAGTAATTTACGCCCTGCTTTACTCTCCTTTGGATACAAACTAACGTCGTTACCTATCCGTGCTGCCAAGGGTTCCCCATAAATCCCTGCATCATAATTTTCTTGGTATGATTGTGTTAGTTTGTCTATTGTTTCTTTTTCCCTCCTTCTTATTTCTTCCTTTTCCTTCCTTTTTAATTCGTCAAAACGGGGGTTAAGACTTTTGTTCATGTTTTTAGCTTCTTCAGCTAAAGCACCGACCCCTTGTTGTGAAACTTCTGGCACATCCTCTTGCTTTAAAGGCGCTCTATAATAAGTAACGCCCTTTATTGGAACAGGTTCCAAATTATTAAAATCAAAATTACTAAGTGCTGATTGATACGCTTTTCTTTCTCTTGCATTAAACTTACTTTGAGGTAACCCTCTTTGTATATTTTCTATTGTTTTTCTACTGTCGGAATCAAGTAAAATGCTTTTAACGATTTTTTTAGACGCTTCAGAAGGTTGACGTATACCTGAACCCCTTACAATTACTTCTGCTGGCTGCTCTTTACTCAGTGCAGAGAATGATTTATTTGCAACACTTTCTGGGATGGAGCCCGAAATTTTTTCTGTATCAAACTCTATAATATAAGTAGGTGCTTTATCTGAACGAACATTTTTAGGTTGTCCTAACGCTAAATTTATATCAGGTGCTGCATATATAGGTCGTCTGGCAAAAGGTGTTCGTGTTTTTGTTTCAAGAAGCGCCCCTCTTAAACCATTTATATCAGTTTGATGAAATACGGAGTCCGTCTTAACTATTTCTTTTAAGTTTCTAGGACGGTGTGTTATTGCTATAGAATTTTCAAATTCTTCTATAAAATACAAATTATCCGGGTTTTTTTCTTGTAGTGTTTTTAAGTAATTTTCAACTTCTTTTTTAGAATTTATAGAAGCTTGGTTTGTTCTTTGTGGATAACCTATGCCCGTTGGTAATGGCACGTTATAGTCAAAATTGTCCGGAAATTTATTTAAATCTTCTGCTTTACCTATACCCATACCTAAACCCGCCGCACTGCGAAGTTTACTTATGGGGTTAAAAGCAAACAAACGACCAAACTGTTCTTCATCTTCGTACCCAAGCCCAAATTTATCGGCTATATAGTCACTAGATAAAAACCGTTCTTCAGGAGCCGGGAGATTGGGCTCACGAGCTTCCATACGTGCACGCCGGACTTCCGGGTTTGCTAACAAGTCATACGCTAAATACCCTATGTCCGCAGGAGCACCAAGCACATCAAACATACTTCCCTTTAAAGCGCCTTGGGCCGTTTGACCCGGTTCGTCCTTAGCTCTAGAAGCTGCTTCTAAAAACGCATCTTTTGCTTCTTTCGCAGACGCACCTAAACGAGCACCAAAGTTATAATCTAAACGATCACTCATGCCATTAACCTAAACTGCCCATTAGGCGTTCTTGAAAAAAATTCCTGTACACCCATCGGAGTCTTTACGTACCGCTCCTCAACAGGTTCCATGTCCGAACCCGATACCCGAGTATACCCTTCCTCTACTCGCTCACCCGAACTGTCCATAATGCTCTGGGTCCCTGATTCGTAAGCCTGGAACTTCGATTGCATATTCGTCGGTAACTGCTTCATAAAAGGAAACCCTTTATGCTGACCCGCATCTACCGCACCACCCTCTTTGAAAAAACCACTTCTGAAATACGGCGATAAATCAAACTCATTGTCCAATGTAACACCGTCACCGCCAAATACACGACGGCCCAAGGCTCCTCTTTCAAAGTCCGGTAACTGTCTTTGTGAAGCAACTAACCTGTCCGATGGCACAAACGGCGCGGGTTGACCTACACCTGTGCCACCATAATCAACCAGCTGGGCTTCTTCCTCTGCACCCGCTTCATCTAAATCCAACATGCCTGCATCAATATTACCCTCTGTAAAAAAGCCTTTGTCCTCGGCTATTTCTTC
>TARA_R100000329_G_scaffold52815_2_pt1 | contig 29815 bp, 45 predicted proteins | sample TARA_R100000329 | Tara Oceans TARA_R100000329 (sample SAMEA2620783) | marine metagenome | biome: marine biome (ENVO:00000447); feature: surface water layer (ENVO:00002042); material: "saline water (ENVO:00002010), including plankton (ENVO:xxxxxxxx)" | depth 5 m | reverse complement strand
AAGACAGATTAAATCTGTGCCTACTATATTTATATATAAAGGAAACAGTTTAATAGGCAGATGGGATGCAGATATATCATTAAAAATAAAAGCACCTGTAGAAGAAATGCAAGAAGCAATAGAAAACTCTAAGTTTAGAAGAATAAGCACAGATGATTAGTAAACATATATCAGATGAAGAAGGAACATATTCTATAACGGCTATTCGCCTGGGCATTGAAAATATGCCAGACGAATATGCAAGACAAAATATGGAACTTATAGCTGAAAAAATATTTGAACCTCTTAGAGAGGCTGCTTGTGGTCCTATAAAAATAAATTCATTCTACAGATCTCCTGAACTTAATAAGGCTATTGGAGGTTCAGTTCGGTCACAGCATTGTGAAGGTAGAGCGATTGACCTAGATGATACTTATGGCTATATGACTAATAAACAAATGTATAATTACATAAAAAATAATTTAGACTATGATCAGCTCATCTGGGAATTTGGGGATGATAATAATCCTGATTGGGTTCACGTTAGTTATGTTGATAATGATTTTAACAGACAAAGATGCTTGAAAGCTATAAGAGAAAACGGTAAAACTAAATATATAGATATAACTAACGCATAATGGATTTTGCTGTAATCAATAGATTTTATGATGGACCTCTTCTAGGTTTTACTTATTTTCCTGCAGAAGACGAAATAGATTACACTGAAATCAATATATATTTAATATTCATTATACTACATTTTAAATTTTACAACAATGAGCGATAAAAAGAAGTTTAAAGATACAACTGTTGGCAAGCTCCTCTTTGGAGCAGCGACAGTAATTAATCCTACACTTGGTAACGTATTACAAGGTGTTACAAGTCCTAAAGAAGCAATATCAGAGATAACTAAATCTAAAATACCTACAGAAGACAAAATTAAATTACAGACACTAATATATGAGCAACAAAATAAAGAAATGGAAGAGATCTCTAACAGATGGAAAGCAGATGCTGCATCTGATTCTTGGCTTAGTAAAAACGTTCGTCCTATGGTGTTGGTATGGTGTATTGTCGTTTTTTCTTTTGCTGGTATCTTGGATAGTGTTAACAGTATTGACTTCCAGATAAATGCGTTATGGAACGATACGTTTGAAAAAGTTATGATGGCTGTTGTTTTAGCTTACTTTGGTGGACGTACAACAGAAAAAGCTTCAAGTATTATTAAAGGGAAATAATGCCTAGAGCTGGATACATACACAGATACAAAGTAAAAAAGAAAAGACCAGGCGTTCACTCTAAGAACGCTTCAGCAACTCAATCGGGTTATAAGAAAAAATATAGAGGTCAAGGTAAATCTAAATAATTATCGAACTTAAATATCTTACATTTGAACAATTTGACTGCCCTTATTCAAGGTATGAAGATACTGGATATAAATATATGGACAGAGAGTTTTTATGGATGTTAGATCAAGCCTGGCATCTATCTAAGATTAAGTTTAAAATATTAAAAGGTTATGTTTCTCCTGACGGTCAATTAAGAACCAAAGAATTAAACAACTCAAGTCATCTTATTGGCAGAGCTGCAGAAATAAGATGTAAAGATCCTAGAAAAAGATATAAAATGATTACCGCCCTTTTGGAGGTCGGCTTTACCAGAATAGGATTCTCAGACGACAGAATATATGTCGACAATGATGATATGAAGCCAGACTCAATATGGTACTTTAATAAGCGTCGATTGCTTTCAAATAAATATCCTCACTTGGATCAATATCTTTTATAAGCTTATATATAAACCTAGAACGCTGTTTAACCGCCTTTTTATCGCTTTTAGTGGCAGTTATGCCTAAATACATATACATAGTCGCATCAATCTCTAAAAGCTCATCTATGCGTCTCTTTTTACTCCAGTTCCTTCTATTAGCTATTTTTATCACTTTATCTTTAAATTCCATACCTAAATATACAAAAAAAAAGTGCTTGCTTATATAATATATACTATTATATTATATTATATATAATATTATATTGATATTATATATACTATTATATACACTACACAACAACTGAAAGTTGTGTAGTGTTAAAATAATATTATATTTGCTTTATGAACATTAAAGAAGAACAACAATTTTTAGATGATTATGTATTGGTAGCAAAAACACTAAACGATATTTGGTGTTTAGGGGATGAAGAGAAGCAAGAATTAAGAGAGAGTTTAATTAGAATTGCTTTTTATGTAAATAAATTAGAATCTCATTCTTTTGTTAATTAATTTTTTTATTATATTAGCCAGTATGAAATCATTACACACTAAATTGGTGCAGGTTCAATCAGAACTTAAAGCACCTAAAAACCAAAGAAACAAGTTCGGTAATTATAATTACAGATCTTGTGAAGATATCTTGGAAGCTGTTAAACCTATTTTGTCTAAACACGAATTAGTATTAACAATAAGCGACAAGATAAATAATGAACCTTTGTATTGTGAAGCAACTGCTTCAATTACAGACGGTGAGAACACAATAAGTGTAACTGCGCAAGCAGGTATAGATCCAAACAAAAAAGGTATGGATGTTGCACAATCTTTTGGAGCTTCTTCTAGTTATGCTAGAAAATATGCTCTTAATGGTTTATTCTTAATCGATGACACTAAAGATGCAGATGCAACCAACAAACACGGGAAAACAGTTACTGAAAAAGAAACGTTAACCCCTAAACATCCAAACTTTAATAAGGTAAAACAATACCTTAGTAACGGTGGTAATCCAGATATGGTACACGAAAAGTATAACGTATCTGATGCTGCAATGGTGAAGTTAGTACAATCTTAAATATTTATATTATGTCTTTATTAGGAAATATCTCAATTGATGTAAAGAAAATAGATAAGTCTAAATTATATAAAGGACAGTATCTAAATCTAGACATCAGTGTAAGAGACGAAACTAATCAGTATGGTCAAAATGTATCTTTATGGTATTCCAGGACTAAGGAAGAAAGAGACAATGGAGTCGAAAAGTCTTATATTGGAAACGGTAAAGTGATTTGGACAGACGGAAAAGTTACTGTCGCTGAGAAGCCAAACAAAGAAGAACTGGTTGATTTTTAGTGTTCAATTTGTTTTTGTGGAAGGTGGGTGTAAAAGCCCACCTTTTTTTATCTCTAATTTAATATGACGTTAAAAGAAAAATTTCAACAACTATCTGACCAAGTATTTGTAGATCCAAAGGAAACCGTAACCTACCCTCCAGTTGCTTTGTCATATGGCTATTATAAAATAAACGATGATTATTATCCAGTACCTATCGGAACATATGGAAACTTCAGTTTTATCCAAGCTCCTCCAAAAAGTAAGAAGACTTTTTTTGTGTCTATGCTTGCTTCTGCTTATATATCTGGAAGCACCGAATATACAGGAGACATTGAAGGACATAGAGGAGATCTGAATCTAGTACACTTTGATACTGAACAAGGTAAGTTTCACGCACAAAAAGTATTTAAAAGGGTTTTGCATATGGCAAAAGCCGATAACACTAATTATGATACATACGGGCTTAGGGTATTATCTGTACAACGTAGAATAGAGTTTATTGAAATGTATTTAAATCTGCACGGACAAGATCTAGGATTTATGATTATTGATGGTGTAGCTGATTTAGTAAACGATGTTAATGATATTGTAGAATCAAATAATGTTGTACAAAAGATTATGGAGTGGACACAAAATTACAACATACATATTGCTTGTGTAATTCATAGTAATCATAATTCAGAAAAACCAACAGGACACTTAGGATCTTTTTTAGAAAAGAAAGCTGAGTCACAGATACAATTAAAAGTAAACGACAACGACAACAAATTAGTAAAAGTTATATGTAAACGTAGTAGGAACTTTCCATTTGAAGAGTTTAATTTTGAAGTTGATTCTTTTAGTTATCCTAGACTTGTAGATAAAATAGACGACTTATTAAAATTTAATAATGGAAATAAATTTAACTTTTAACATAAGACCTACACCTCATCAATCTGTACAATACAGAAGAGGTTATGCCTACACACCCAAAAGAATTATAGAGTATAAAAAAAATATTGTAACTTTAGCTAAACAACAACTACCAAAAGATTTTCAAATGATAAAGTCAGGTACTGAAATTACTGTAGAAGAATTACATTACGTCTTTAGATACCCAACTAATTTTAGCAAGAAGAAAAAAGAAACTTTTTTATTTAGATCAGGTAGACCTGATTTGTTAGATAATATAAACAAAGCGTTTATGGATGCTCTTGAGGGTGTTGTGTTTGAGAAGGATGAAAATATAGTTCACGTTAAGGATCTTAAAAAATATTATGGACCTGAAGATATGATTAAAATAAAATTAAGTTATGAGTGATAGAAAAAAGATACCTGTTTTTACAGGAGTGTTAAATTATTTTCCTGATGCTATAAGAGAAGTGGCTAAAGTGTCTTATGCTGGTAATGAGCAACATCATCCAGGAGAACCTTTACATTGGGACAGAGCGAAGTCCACAGACGAGCTCGATGCTTTATCTAGACATCTTATACAAGCTGGTACAATTGATGATGATGGTATGAGGCATTCTGCTAAAGTAGCCTGGAGAGCTTTAGCTAATCTACAGAAAGAAATAGAGAATGATAATGATAAATGGTATAAAGAACAATACAATAGAAACAGAGATCCAAAAGACCATATAAAATGATATTAAAGCAACTAGCTAAAAGAAATAAAGAATGGTTGAAAGTTGCAAAGTCTATTTGCAGAGATGAAGATCTTGCAAAAGAAATGGTCCAAATAATGTATTTTAGAATGCTTAAATATATTAGTGATCCGTCAAGAATTATGGTTGACGGTAAGATAAACAAGATATATATTTATGTTACTCTGAGAAATATATTTTACAAATTAAAGAACGACAAGAATAAAATTCAATTCTATGAATTTAAAGAGTTTGATACATTTGATGAGAATTTTGATACTTCTAAATATAGTACCGATTTAAGTTATTCATTTGAAGATCAAATTGATGTTGAAAAAATGGAAGCTGCAAATGAAAAAATAATGAAGATGATTGAAGATGAAATAGAAACTTGGCACTGGTACGATAAGAAACTTTTTAGACTATATTATTATACAGATTATAGTATGAGAGACATAGCAAAGAAAACAAATATATCTTTAACAAGTATATTTAATTCTTGTAAGAATTATAAACAAATTATAGCTGATAAGTTTGGAGAAGATATTATGGATTTCTTCAATAAAGATTACGATAAAATATAAAATATGAAAAAGCCAAAAGATAAAAGAACAAAAGCGTACAAAGATTGGAAAAAGAAATTTGACGCAAAGAATGAAAACAAGTCTGAAGGACTTGGAGATACTATAGAAAAAATAACTGAAGCAACAGGAATTAAAAAAGCTGTGAAGTTTTTAGCAGGAGAAGATTGTGGATGTGACGAAAGAAAAGATAAGCTCAATAAGTTATTTTCATATAACAAAATGGAATGCCTGACAGAAGAAGAGTATTTGTTTTTAGATGATTTATTTAAAAGTAAAAAGAGAACTCTTCCTGCTCCTATTGTTAGTAAATGTATAAATATATATAACAGGGTTTTTAACGCTAAACAAAAAGGAACAAGCTGTAGTTCTTGTTTTGTAAATAATGTATATAAACCTTTGAAGAAAATATATGAGGCTTATTTATAAAGAAGAAGATCTCTTTAAGTATTTAAAGTTAAATTACTTTCCTGACTTAGTTAAATCCAGAAAGAAGATGTCTAAGTGGGATTGTTATTCTGTTGATAACAAATATAGAATAGAACTCAAATGTAGGACAAGGCATTATAACACCTTATTGCTAGAGAAGATGAAATATGAAGCAATGATCAAGACTTGTTCTGAGCATAGAGATACTCCTCTTTATATTTGCAGTACACCAAAAAATGTTTACTGCTTTAATTTATACACAATTGAACCTAGTTGGGAAGTAAACTACAGAAACCCTGCTACAACTCATTTTACCAATAGAAAGAGAGTAGCCAAAGAAGTAGCATATTTAGACGTAATAGACGCAACAGTATTATGATTTGGTATTATAACTTTTCCAGGCCAGAGTTCGATGATTACGAAGTAATTTATTATATTGTAGATAATGAATATAAAATTATTTGATGGCACTGTTTGGTCGCAAAAAGATCTTCTGGATAAAATGGATGATAATTCTTTTTATTACGGTTACCTTGGTGTTAACTGTTTATCATCTAGTTCTATTAAGAAACTTGTTGATGGCGTTGACGATTATCTTTTCGAAGATAATAAGTTTGATCCAGATTCTAAGCCATTAAGAGACGGCAGATTAATTCACGTAACTATATTAGAGAATGATAAGATTGATGACTACTATGATTTTGTTGATGTAGCTACAAGAAGAAATAAAGAGTACAAAGAATTAAAAGAAACAAGCCAGAAAGAAGTAATGCTTCAGAAAGATAGATTATGGGCCGAGGATCTTAGAGAAGCAATAATGCAAAACAGTAGAGCTGAAGAGTTAATTCAACACGGTCAGTGTGAAGTTCCTGCAATAGGCTACATACAAGGCTTGCCTTTCAGAGGCAAAGCCGACTGTTTAAATTCTGATAGAGTTATTGATTTAAAAACAACCAGTGATATTGATAACTGGGATTATAATAAATATTTTTATGGTTATGATATTCAAGCTTATTTATATTGTGAGTTGTTCAACAAAGATAAGTTTGAGTTCGTGATTATAGATAAACGAACTAAAAAAGTTAAGACAGATATAGCTGATGACGATTTTATCCAATCGGGAAAAGAGAAAGTTACGAAGGCAGTTAAGAATTATATTAGATACTTTGGATTCTAAACATCCTGTAACGAGATTATATTTTAGATTAACTTGTAACGATATTATAGACGGAGCAAATGACAAAGACTTAAACATAAGTTTACATTTCTTTGAAGAGCTTGAATTATATGAAGAATGTTTAGGAATTTATTTAGCTAGACAATATGCAAATTTTTTTATATTTACAACACTATTAAACAATTACTATGAATTTGAACCAGATACTAGAATACGTCCAAGACCGAACAGGATTGGATTTACAAACAAAAAGTAGAGAAAGAAGCTATGTTTATGCCAGGGCTGTTTACTTTTATTTATGTAGAGAATACACGCCTTTAAGCACAAAAAAGATAGGAGAGTCTTTAGGTAAAGATCACGCTACAGTTCTTCACGCAATAAAAAAAGTTATTCCAATAATACTTAGGCACGAAGAAGCTTTAGCTGATATCTGTTTGACTTTTAGAGACGAAAATAAATCTTATATAGACGTGAGCAAAAAAAAGATTGATTTGCTGTTAGATAATAAAAAATTATCAATACAAAATGAGTTGCTTTCTAATAAGTTAGAAATGTTAGAGAAAAATAAATTTTATAGATTATCTCAAAACATTCCTGACAATCAAGAAGAGATAGCTTATAAAATGTTCTTAGATATATTGTGTGATTTGTCAAAGGATAACGACAAGACAAAAGTTTATTCAGGTTATAGTTCTGTAGATGCTTTTTAAATGCCAAGAAAGAAAAAGAGATGTAATCCCAGGTATGATCTTGATGCTATTAGCTGGTGCTTCAACAATGGCTATAAGGCTTATCCAGTACCTATATTACCTCAACAAAAGACTTTTAGAATTGTACTTGAATACAAAGGACAAAAGAAAGAATCAAAAGAGATCTATGGAAAGAAAGAATGGAGTGATAAGATTTGGGAACTATATGAATTAATTTACGACCAGAAATGCCCAGAAAGAAACCAGAAAGAAAATATATGAAGTCTACCGATGGTAGAAAGAATAACGGTCAGAAGCGAGGAGACGCCATTTTAAGGCGTTCTCTGAGCACTCCAACTAAAATCAATAAGGCTATGAAGGTCAGGTCAAAACTATTAGCTACAAAGGCTATAAAGGATGTTTATGGATCTGAAGAAGAGTTCTGGGTTATGGTTGCCGAGAATGCCAGGAACTCACAGTTCGATAGAAAGATGATAGCTGAGTACGTTTATGGTAAACCTGGAGAGAACTTAGATATTACGAAAGGAGCTGAGAATGTAGATATATCTATTATGAATTTCTTTCAAGGCACTCCTCAAATAGAAGAAGATAATACAATTGATATAGATGAAGACACCGAAGCTGAATGATAAGTATCAAGCCTTTGGGAATGACTCCAGGTATTTTATTATAACAGGCGGTAGAGGTTCTGGTAAATCTTTTGCTGTGAATGTTTTCTTATTGCTGTTGACTTATGAAAGAGGCCATAAGATATTGTTTACTAGATATACAATGGTATCTGCAGCTTCATCTATTATTCCTGAATTTATTGAAAAGCTAGAAATGATGGGAGTGAGCGAAGACTTTAGAATAACTAAAGACGAGATCACGAACATTAAAACTAAGTCTAGTATATTATTTAAAGGTATACGTACAGCTTCAGGTAACCAGACGGCATCACTTAAATCTTTAAACGCAATAACTACTTTTGTATTGGATGAGGCGGAAGAGCTTACAAGCGAAGACGACTTTGATAAGATTGATCAGTCTGTTAGAGTTAAGAATAAACAGAATAGATGTGTACTTATATTAAACCCAACTACAAAAGAACATTGGATCTTTAATCGCTTCTTTGAGAACAGGCATATACCAGATGGCTTTAATGGTATCAAAGGAGGCATCACTTATATTCATACAACCTACTTAGACAATAAAGATAATCTATCTATATCATTCTTGAATCAGATACAAGACATAAGAAGAAGAAGGCCAGAGAAATATAATCATCAGATTATGGGGGCCTGGCTTGAGAAACAAGAAGGTGTTATATTTAGAAACTGGAGGATAGGAGAGTTCAATGAGAACTATGATTTATATTATGGTCAAGACTTTGGATTTAGTATTGATCCAACAGTTCTTGTAAAACTAAGCATAGATAAAAAAGGCAGGAGAATATTCTGTAAAACAATGTACTGCAAAGCTGGGTTGTCAACAACACAGATTGCAGATTACAATATTAGATATGCTGGTCCTCATTTAATTATCTGTGATAGTTCTGAACCACGTCTAATAAAAGAAGTTAAACTTAAAGGAGTTAATATAAGACCGACCGTTAAACGCAGTGGGTCTATACTTACTGGTATTGCTTTACTTCAGGACTTTGATTTGATTGTGGATCCTGACTCCACTGAACTTATAAAGGAACTTAACAATTATGTTTGGGCAACTAAGGGTCAAACAAAACCTGTTGACAAATGGAATCACAACATTGACGCGATCCGCTACGCAGCTCAATACGCTCTTGAAGGATTTAACAAAGGCTCTTACTCTATTCGTTAAACGCAGTAGGGTTGCATCATTAAACGCAGTAGGGTCGCTCTTAAACATAGTAGGGTTTGCCCGTATCTTCATCGTAGAACTCTGTTGATTCTTTACACTCACTACATCTATTTAGATCAGGTTCGCCTAACCAAGGTGGAGCTGAACAACATTCTGATTTTAAATACATAACAATTTGTTAACATTAAGTTAACACTAAGCTACAAAACTTTTCTTAATATTGCTACAAATATTTATTATATGACAAAAATTGAACACTTTATTAACGGGACCAAAGATGGTCAAATCTTCTCAGCTACCTTTGTAAAGAAGGATGGTAGTTTGAGAAAGATTACAGCACGTAGAGGCGTAAGAAAAGGAGTCACTGGAAAGGGACTTTCTTTTGAGCCTCTGACTAAAGGACTACTTCCAGTGTATGATATGCACAAAGAAGGCTTTAGAATGATTAATCTTAATACTTTACAAGAAGTAAAGTTCGAAGGTATAACTTTAAAATTTAATTAATATGGAAATAACAGATTTAAATAATAAAATAAGAATTTACACTAGGTTTAAGAGTTATGGTGGTTATGAAGATCCTGACTTGGGAAATGGTCATTGGTGTGGATATATAGAGATACCAAAAGGACATCCAGTAAACAATAGAGCATTTGGAGATGCTTGGGAAGATTATGCCATTATAGATAGTTATGGTAGAGAAATCAATTACTCTGTTTTTAATGACGGAGTCCTGACTTTAGGTTTTGATTGTGGTCACTCAAGCGACACAAAAGAAACTAATACAGAAGAATACGCAATGAAATGTTTAGAGTTAATGAAGAAAGATGTAATTCAAGAAGGTATTGATTATGTAACAGTCCTTTATAAAGATGGAAGCACAGCTATCTTGAACGATATGGATGAAAAACTTAATGATTGTGTAACTAAGGTTATTGACTCTATTGATACATTACATTTTGTAAAAGAATGTTTTGGGAATAATTTAGATGATAATTGCTTAATGCATTTATCAAGAACAGTTTTCGGTAAACTAGCAGATAGGTTATGAGAGAGTTAGGTAAAATATTAAGAAGGTTCTGGGGTGCTAAAAGCACCCAGTACTGGATTTGCGTTCCAACAGAAATGGATAGCAAAGAGGCTAAGGAGGATTTTATCTTCCAGACAATAGAATTTTTAAACAGTAAAATAATTATCAAAGATGATACATTCAGCAGACATTAGAAGATTAAAAGATGAGGCTCAGGTTAGATCTGAGGTCTCAAAAAGAGATGAAATAATCTCAAAAAAAGATGAGGAAATCTCAAAAAGAGATGTTCAAATCCAAGAGTTAAAAGAAAGGATTGAAGCTTTAACAATAAAGGTTGAAATGCTTCAAGAGTTTATATCCGATGTGGATGATAAGTATAATTCAAAAACTAATAACAATGGGTAAAAGTAAATCAACATACGTTCACGACATTCACACGCTTCAAGGATCTGACGGAGAGCTGTATCTAGGATATAGTGACAATTGTGATGTTGTTATAGAGATTAAGACTTTATGGGACTGGCTACCAAGTATAATTGAAGTAGCTGTTGAACAAAAGAAACTTCAAGATCTTTTTGACAAAGAAGAGTTTGGAAGAGCAATTGACAAGCTCGATAACTTTGTAGACTTTTCTGATCCTGAAATTCTTAAACGCAGTGGGGTCGAAAAATAATTCTTAAACGCAGTGGGGTGCGCCTTCTTAAACGCAGTGGGTTGTTTCTCTTAAACGCAGTAGGGTCCGCCTTTGGGCGGTCCTGCGCCCCCTCTGTTCTCTTTCTGGTTTTCTGTTCTGGTGGGTCCTGCTATTCATACCGCCAATATTACGACTCAAATTTAACCTGCATATTTCCTCAATTTTAAATATTGTTAATGTTAAGTTAATATTAAATTAACACGGCTTTGCTATGTTTGGGCTATGGAAAATAAATTTAATATTAATGATTTAGAGCTCTTTATCAAGAGTTTTAAATATTGTTATTTCCTCGAAGGGGATGACAAGACACACAAAAGGCTAGATGATAGCCTTGAACTAATTCAAAAACTGAGAAAATTAGTAGAGAAAGAACAAGAGATTAAAACGGTTTACGTTGTTAATCATTATGAGGGCGGGGTCCCTGGAGAGTCTGACTGTTGCGGGGTTTATTCTTCGCTTGAAGATGCAAGAAAAAATCTTCAAAAGGTTGTTAAAGATTTAGACATAAGAAACGCAGGAATTGAAGACGATGAGGCGGACCTTGTGACGTGGGACGGTGACCACGGCTGGGGACAAATAACAATAGAGGAAAACAAACTAAAATAAATGGAATTACAATTGATTAAAAAGGCGCAAGGGTACAAGGTACCTGCGCGCTTATTATCGAACGGCATCACAAACGCCAAGACAAAAAAGAATAAATTGAAAACATTTATTTTGTATTTAGCACCGCACAAACAAAACAGCAAACGAAAAAATATTTGCCCTTTTGCGTCTAGAGGTTGCGCGGCTGCGTGTCTTTATACGGCTGGACGCGGTAAATTCTCAAACGTTCAAAACGCCAGAATGAACAAAACAGAATATTTTCTGGCTGATAAAAAAGGATTTCTTAAGCAATTATTTAGCGAGATTTACAAAGAATATAAAAAGGCTTTAAAAGGTGATTATAAAATCGCCGTCAGGCTTAACGGCACAAGTGACATTGATTTCTTGCACCTGCTTAAAAATGCCTACGGCTTGGACCCTGCTTTAGCAAAGGGCCGTTTATTGTTTTATGATTACACTAAGGATTTTAAAAGGGCTTTGAAATACAAGGATAATGAATTTTATTCTTTGACTTTTTCACGTAGTGAGGACAACTGGGAAAAGTGCAAAAAGGCATTAATTCAAGGCGTAAATGTTTCGGCTGTTTTTGGTGGTGAGTTGCCAAGATATTACAAAGGTTTTAAAGTTGTAGACGGTGACGAAAGAGACGACATAATGATAGACCGAAAGGGCGTTATTTTAGGACTTAGGGCAAAGGGTGAAGGTAAAAAAGATTATTCAGGTTTCGTTATAAACAATTATACATTATGGTAACAAATAAAAGTTATTTAACATATATATTAATGACTCGATATTTTGGCACTAAGCAGGCTAATTATAATCAAGATGAAATTGTAAACCATATTATTGATAAAATAATTCAAGAGGTTAATGACGAAGACGTCGACGAAAAAGACCAATATTCTCTATTGAAAGAGTTGATTTTTTTTGCTGTGGATCTGGACGCGTTAGAAGACCATTTAAAGGGTTATTAAACGCAATGGGCTTTCTTAAACGCAATGGGGTTGCCAGAGGAAAAATACGAAAATCAAAAATTCTGAACCTCGCAAAATAAGTCAAAAATATTTTATGAACAAATGTTAATTAATCCATTTTTTTTATATATTAGCACTATGAGAAACAAAGAACAACTCAAGCACTTGCACAAGTCCAGAAAAGAGGCGCGCAAGTTAAAGGCTGTGAAAAAGAGTAACAGTAACTTTATTTTAAATCAAATTTTTGAGGACCAGTATAGAGGTTTAAACAAACCTTTTAGACTGGAAAGCAAGCAAGAAATTATTGACAGACTGTTTAACTATAAAAGAGGATAAAGAGATGAACTACGAAAATAAATTTATAGAATTACAGGACGAACTTAAAGGCATTAATATTGACCTTGATAATTATTGTAAACCTGAGGACATTTATTTACTTCAGGATGCAACAGACCTTTACGACTTATTAAATGACCACGCGGCATTTGGTGAGCAAATTATTGGATACTATAAAGCGGCAAAGTACTTAAGTATTAATGACCCTAGTTTTCATAATTCGATAAACTGGGCGCAGCAAAGAGGCTACAAGGTTGCGGATTTTACAAGTGAATTACTAGCAAGTGTCCACAAGAGTCAAACCTTGATACATTCCTTCTGGAATTGTGAAAAAGAAATTAACAATATAATTTGGAAATAATGAGCGAAACAAAAGAAATTAAAACTGTTAGAATAATGAACAAAGCGGAAAGCATCAAGCTTTGTGCTGTCGGCAGGGTTCAGGAAATACTAGAAAAAAGGGGCGTCAAAATGGACGTCCCGACTTTCAACATAGCTATGCAGGCGGCAGGCCACGCAATTGTTGAAATGGCAACAAGAGATTTATTGAAAATAGATTTAAATAAATTATACGGATATGAAGATTAAAGACAAACTAAATAAACTTTTAGACGATAATAGATTCATCGCCCTTGTTGTATATTTGGGCGCGTTCGCCTTCACTGTATTTTTTAGTATTGATTTTTAATAAATACGTGATAATATTTAACCCTCTTATTTTTAGGGGGTTAAATTTTACTCTTCCTGCTTCACCCTTCTCGGATATCATTTTAACAAAATCCGCCCTCTAATCTCACAAAAATGGCCTTAAAACGGGTCCAGATAGGACCATTCAACGTAAAACGGATATGTCTAGTGGTACTTTCCTACCTTTAATCAAATCAACCCAAAACGATATGAGTTGTTTAGCGATCGGATTAAGCACACCAATAAACATCAAAGAGTTGGACGCTGATCTAGCGTCTAACGAAATACCTGTAATTATATAAGGAAAAAATTAGATATAGTATGCCCGAGGCCACTCTATATATAATATATATCTATTTTTAAATCTGGTTTATTGTTGCTGTAGAGAATCTATTGACGTTCATCTGTATCAGATTCTCGTCAATTCTATATATAGATAATCATTTTTTTTTGACTTTGTTCCACTTTTTGAGGGGTAAAATATTAAAAGTTATTAACAGGCCAAACTGCTTGGTACAATAATATAATTATTTGATTATCTAATTATGAGTAAAACATATAAGTTACAAGTCCCTGTTTCTTTAGATGATATAACGATAAGTCAATACCAAAAATACATAAAGGTATTAGAAGACAATAAAGATTCAGAAGACACTAATTTCTTAAACTTAAAGCTCTTGAATATCTTTTGTGATATTACAATGAAAGAGGCTTATGAGTTGCCAATCCAGGAGTTTGAATATATATTAAATCACCTGGCGACTATTCTATCAGAAAAACCATTTTTACATCACAGGTTTTTTATGGAAGATCCAAAAGGAGATACAATTGAATTTGGCTTTATACCAAATTTAGATAAAATCACTCTAGGTGAATATGTAGATGCAGAAAACTATTTATCTAACTGGGAAGATATGCATAAAGCTATGTCGGTCCTTTATAGACCGATCATAGCGGGTAATAAGGATTTTTATAAAATAGAAAAATATGAAGGAAGTGATAAGTATTCTGAAATTATGAAAGATGCTCCAGCTTCTGTTGCATTAGGCACTATCCTTTTTTTTTTGAATTTAGGGATAGACTTGTCGAAAATTACAATGGACTCTTTACTCAAACAGCAGGAGACATTGAAAGAGGATCCTACACACAAGGATTCAGTAAAAAGTGGGGATGGTATCAATCAATATACTCACTTAGTAAAGGAAATGTCTTCAAAATTGACGAAGCTACAAAACTCAATGTACATAAAGCAATGATGTGGTTAGAATTTGAAAAAGAGAAAAACGATTTAGAAGCAAGATTAATTAAACAAGCTCACAGATGATAGCAGTATACGAAACACTAGACAAAATAAAAAATCTACTTAGAGAAAATCCGTCAACTCAAACAGTGACGTTTGGAGATCTGATGGAAGTAGACCTAGCTAAAACAACTATATTTCCATTAGCACACGTGCAAATAGGGAACGTAACATTTAGAGATCATATAATTGTTATGGAAGTTGCGGTTCTATTTTTAGATATAGTAGACGACAACAGAGAAACAAATTCTTTTGATCAATTTTATGATAACGATAATCTTATTGACATCTTAAACACTCAGCTATCTGCAGCTAATATTTTACAAGGCAAACTTAGAAGAGGCGCAGCATACAATGAGTTATTTCAAGTCCAAGGAGATATATCTGCTCAACCGTTCTTAGATAGATTTGAAAATCAATTAGCAGGATGGGGAGTAGATTTAGTAATTGAATTACCTAATAAAACTACAAGCGTTTGTTAAATGGCAGTAAACCTAGAACCTATATTAGATAAATTAGCAGATGATCTCATAGAACAAATGAGAATAGAGATAATGCAAAAATATCCTCATCCTGCAAAAGCAAGCGGAAGACTACTCGATTCTTTCAGCAAAGAGGTGACTGACAATAAACTTACAATATTAAATGAAGCTTCAGAGTCAGGTTATTTTTATTCTGGTAATGTAGACTTAGGTAGAAGACCTGGTCAAATGCCACCTGTAAGTAAAATAAGACAATGGATGGAGAGAAAAGGAATTACAAGTAGAGATAGCAAAACAGGTCGATTTATGAGAAAAAGAGATGGAGCTTTTGCTATAGCTAAAAAAATAGCAGACTATGGATACCACGGAATAAATTATACAGAAAACGCAGTCAGAAAATTTGAAAGCTATATTATAGATTCATTAGGAGAAAAATATGTAGAAGAATTAAACGAGATGTTAAAACAAAATATATCAAGATTTGAATTAAACGATTAAAAATATGCCAGCATTTTATACACCACAATTAGCAAGAAGTCCAATATTTTATAAAGCTGCTGCCGCATTAGCAGAAAAATTTACATACAGTATTTATATATATACAGGACACTATACAACAAATAAACCATCGACAGCAACTTACACAATCACAAAAGATAAAGTTGCAGATGTAGTTGAAGTTGGAACAATAACAAGTAAAACAGCAAATAAGCTTGTTGATTCAGTTAAACTGTTTAGCGAAACGGTTGAAGCTGGAGACTTAGTATATAATACTACAGGTAACACAATAGCTATAGTAAGCTCAGTAGATAGTGATACTCAATTAACTTTAGATACAGACATATTTCCTGTTTCTGGAAACTTAGATTCTTATAAAATATTTAGTAAAACGTCAGCATCTATAGAGATCGCTGAACTTATAAGGGATTATTTTAAAACTGAATATTACAACTTAGCCGTAGACGCAGTATGGGTAGAGATAGATACAACAGTACAAATAACGTCTGGAACAACAACATCAGCAACAACTAACAAATTAGTTGATACTGATAATAATTTCATCAGAAAGTTATTACCGTCTTCTTTTACATTAACTGCAAACAATACTACGGATGCTACGTCAGCAACTGTTTCAGCAGTTGATGATGATAATACTTTATCTGTATCTAGTGATATTTTTGCGTCAGGAGAAACCTACACAATAAATATGTCAGCTACGGCTAGTAACGGAACTCCCTGGATTACTTTAGATGGATATGGGTTTTTTAAAGATGGTTTAAATCCTGGTAATACAATACTTGCTCAAAAGCAAGTCTTAATGACTAACTCTAAAATATACTTTATTAAAGGTAAAGATATTGTAATACCAGTTTATGCTCCTTTGCAATCTACACTCAGTTTCAATATATCAGGATCTTCTACAGTTTTTTGGAATGCTGTAGATAATTTCTGGAACACTTATTCTCAAAGCTGGGGTACAATAGTAGATCCTATAAAAATTACAGATGGTGATGTTAAAGATTCTGGAACTGCAGATGGAACAACAACTAACAAATTAGTAGATGGATCTGTAGGTAAAAGTTTTACTACTACAGTAAAAGTAGGTATGACGGTATATAACACAACCGACAGCACGTTTACAAACGTGACTGCGGTTGATAGTGACACTCAATTAACTTTAGCAGATGATATAATGGTTTCAGGAGAAAGTTATCAAATACAAGACGGAAGATCTGCAGACAAAATTCAATACGTAGTCATATCTCAAACTAATAATTTTACAGGAGGTACAATTACAGTTACAGACGGAACAGGACAATCCTTAACAAGAACGTTGACTCTAGAAGAGTCCAGGTGTTCTAAGTATACTGCATATAAAGTTATATTCTATAACAGATTTGGTGCACTGCAAGAAATATTATTTACTAGAAAATCTACTAAAACATTAGAAACAAACTTCGATGAATATAAAAGAAGCACAGTTAATTTTAATTTAGCTAGTTTTTCTTATGATAAATATAAAGCTCAAAAACAAAGAATAGATATTCAAGGAACAGAAACCCTTACATTAAATACAGATTTCTTAGAAGAGGGTATTTCTGATCCTATACAAGAATTATTAATGAGTGAGCAAATATGGGTAGATGAAGGTATTTTAAATACAGAAGCTTCAATTCATCCAGTAATTATAAGAAGTACGTCTGTAGAAAAGAAAACAAATGTAAATAATAAATTAGTTAGCTATACAATAGAATTTGAATTTGCTAACGATAAAATACAAAATATCAGATAATGTTTGTAATTGAATTATTCATACAAGATAATGACGGTTCTGATGTCAGAATGGATATGTTTAAAGATGAGTCTGTGTCTATAACACAGACCATCCAAGACGTTAGAGATATAGGCAGTGTATTTACAGACTTTACAAGAACATTCAGCTTACCTGCTTCTAAAACAAACAATAAAGTATTTAAACATTATTATAACTCAGATGTAGTTAGTTCTAGTAATAATTTGTTAAGTGACTTTGATGCAAGAAAAAGAAGATCTGCTAGAATAGAATTAAATCATACTCCTTACAAAAAAGGTAAAATAAGATTAGATGGAGTGAATATGAGAGATGGTAAACCTTATACTTATAGGGTTACATTTTTTGGTGAGACTATTAACTTGATCAGCTTAATGGCAGATGATAAATTAAGCTCACTAGATCTATCTTCTTTTGATACAACTTATACAGCAACTCAACTAAAATCAAAGCTTGTAAATGCTGTTTCTGATTTGATAGTTCCTTTAATTACTCATACAAGAAGATTAGTATATGATTCAGGATCTACTACTTATGACGGAATTGTAGATAATTTAGGAAAACAACCTAGCTCAGGAACTGATAACAAAGGATTACTTTTAACTGAATTAAAATATGCTCTTAGGGTGCATAAAATAGTTGAAGCAATACAAACAAAATATGATCTAACATTTTCAGATGATTTCTTTAACACAACAAATACACCATATTATAATTTATTTATGTGGTTACACAGAAAGTCTGGTGATGTTGGTTCTGATTCTCAAGTATCAGAACCTTTTATCAAGCAAATAAAAACATTTCAAACAGGAACATTTAATGCTGGATCAGGATATGACAGTTCTATTGTATCAAACGGAACAACATTGACTGTAGAAGGAGACGATAATCTTAACTTTCAAATACAAGTTGTTCCTTCAGACAGTTCAATAACATATAAGATAGACGCTTTTTTAGGCGGTAATTTAGAATATAGCACGTCAGGAACAGGAACTCAAACTTTAGATATGGTAGGATTATTTAGTCCTAGTGTTGTTGGAGAAGGTGACTACACTTTCAATGTTAGTACAACTTCATCTTCACCTTTATCAGTATCTGGTACAGTTACTATGACTGTTGAAGGTGGTATTTCTTTACCTGAAACAACTTACAGCTTAACATTTAGTTCTACTTCAATTTCAGCTAACCCTCCGTTCAATATATCTACAGAAATACCTGAAATAAAAAATATAGATTTTTTAACAGGGTTATTTAAAATGTTTAATCTAACTGCTTTTGTAGAGGACGATGGAACAATTAAAATACAAACTTTAGATTCTTTTTATGCTGCAGGTGTAGATTATGACATAACAGATTACATAGATATAAATGAATCTCAGATAGATTCTGCTTTACCCTATAAAGAAGTTGATTTTAGATATCAAGGAAGAGATTCTTTCTTTTCTATAACACACGAAAAGATATTTGGTTTAGAATGGGGTACAGATGAATTTTTAACGGTAGATCCAGACGGAAGTGTTTATAAAGTAGAAGCACCTTTTGAACATCATAAGTTCCAAAGATTATTAGATCTAAATGATACATCTGGAGATACATCTACTAAAATTCAATGGGGCTGGTCTGCAAATGAAAATCAAGAACCTTATATTGGTAGGCCTTTATTGTTTTACCCTATAAGAGTAACTTCAGGAGAAGAAATATATTTCAGAGAGTCTACAGGATCTTCAGGAAGCAACACAAGTTATATTGTTCCTTCTAATTCTGTAGAATTAAATAATACTTCTCAAAGTATAAACTTTAGTGCTGAATTTAATGAGTATGAGGTTGCTCCTCCTAAAGTATCTACAAACGGATTATTTAAAACTTATTATAATAAATATATAAGTGATGTATTTGATGCTAAAAATAGACTTACTAAGGTTACAGCATTTTTGCCACCTGAAGTTTTATTGAACTTCACGTTGGCTGATAGATTTATTATCAATCAGAAAAGTTATAAGATAAACTCAATAACTACTGATATGTATAATGGTAAAAGTGAAATAGAATTATTAAATGACTTCGATGCTTAAACATATATTAGACTTATTAAAACTAAATGATTATAACGGAATATCTCCGTATATCGATATAGCTAAGGGTAAATACGAAGCTCCTAGCAACTTAAAAGAAGCAATAAACAAAACAAAACGATTTAAAAATGGCTAGACAAAAAATAGAAGTAGAAATTAAAATAGTTGGAACACAAGCTCAAGTCAAAATAAAACAACTTGACGATGCTTTCAGAGATGCAGCTACAGGAGCTGATTTAATGAATGAAGCTATTGATCGTGGCAGTAAATTATTAAAAGGTAGTGTTGGAGACTTAAGAAGACAAATAAGAGCATTAGAATTAGTAAGAGACAATACGGCAAAAACAACTAAACAGTTCTTTGAACAAGATAAACAAATACAAGTATTAAGAAATAGAGTTTCTGAGATAACTGATACGAACTCAAAATTTGCTAAAGTAAATCAAGATTTAATATCTTCTTCTGGTTTAGCTGGCGCTACTTTAACAGAACTTGGTAGAACTATATCAGATATGCCTTATGGTATACGAGGTGTAACAAACAACTTATCTCAGTTATCTACTTTGATGGTTACATTAATGGCTAAAACTGGAGGAACTACAAAAGCTTTTCAATTATTAGGAGCTCAATTAAGAGGACCTTTAGGTCTTATTTTAGCATTCCAGGCGGTTATAGCTGCCATTGATTTTTTCTTTGGTTCTACTAAAAAAGCAGAAGAAGCAACAGATGATTTTACAGACTCATTAAATATAAATCTAGAAGTTACAAGAATATATTTAGAAGCATTAGAAAACACAAATGATTCTTTAGAGGAAAGGTCAAAACTTTTACGTGGCGCATCTACAAGGCACAGTGCACTTAAAAAGATACTAGCAGATGAAACTTTAACCCAGGAACAAAGAACTGAAAAAGCTCAGAAGTTTTTAGATCTTGAGTTTTCTAGACTTTCTTTGAATGATGAGATGTTGTCTCAACAAAAACATTTATTTGATGCTGAAGCAAATTTATCAGAACAAAAATCAAAACTAAATGATTTAAAACAGCAAGAGTCAAAGCTTAATAAAGAAGTAATTGAAGATGGTGGACTTCAAAGTGAATTAAACGAAAGAATAGAAGCGCAAACCATACAATTAACAAATGCTGAAAAAGAGTTTAATGATACTAGACACGTTTTTCTTGAGTTGTCTAACCAATTAGCTATTGTAGAAAAACAGCAAGTTGAATTAACTAAGCAAGTTAAAAAAGCAAAAGACGATGAAACAAAAAGTCAGCTTGATTTAAATGCTGCGATTTTTGAAGGATTAAACTTTTACACTAAATATAATGAACTTCAAGAAAGACAGAGAGATATTCAAAAAGTTAGAAGAAATATAGAAATAGCTAACATTAAAAAAATATTAGCTCAAGATATATTAGGATTAAAAGAAAGATCTACATCAAGAGAGCAATTTGAAAAAGACAAAGAAAAGTTAATTGATAAAGCTATACAAAAAGAAATAGACTCTATAGAAATAGCTTTAAAAGTAGATACGTTAAGTGTATTGGAAAGAGAAAAGCTTTACGAAAGACTTTATAAATTAAAAGCTTCTTTAATAGATTTAGATGGTGATGCTGCAAAAGGTCTCGACAAGGTCATTAACGCTGCTAAAAAAGCAGCAGAGTTTTTAAAATTTGGCATAGATTCTATTACCGCTCAAATAGACGCAGAAATATCTCAAGAAGAAAGAAAGACTATGCTTGTTAATAATGAATTAAAAAAGAGAATTATTAATGAGAAGTTAACTGCAGACCAAAAAGAAGCTATAAACAACCAGATAGAAAAAAACGAAGTTGCTTTACAAGAAAAAAGAGATAAGCTAGCAGAGAAAGCATTTAAAACTCAAAAAGCCTTATCTATAACTTCAGCCTTAATAGGCACTGCTGAAATGGCTATAGATGCTTTTGGTACTATTAAAGGTATGAAGTTCTTAGGTCCTGCAGCATTGCCTTTAGCAATAGCTGCGGCAGCAACAGCAACCGCATTTGGATTAAAACAAGTTGATGCAATAAGAAAAACTCAATTTGTTCCTAGTGCAGCTCCTGGATCAACTAGAGTTTCTGGACTAGGTGGAGCAGGTGGTACTGGAGGCGGAATACAAGATCCTACATTCAACATAGTCGGTACAGGTCAACAATTCCAATTATCTCAAGCAATTGCACAAAGAACTGGAGAGCCTGTTAAAGCTTATGTTGTAACAGGAGATGTAAGATCTGGATTAGCTCTTGAACGTAATATAATTAAAGGTTCTAAGCTAGGATAAGAAACAAAACAAATTAACTAAAAAAAGATTTACTTATTATGGAAGAAATAAAACTTGTCGAATTAGTTATAGACGAAGATAGCGACTTTGCAGGAATACAAGCAATTTCTATTGTAGATGAACCTGCAATAGAAGAGGATTTTGTTGCACTTGCATCACACGAAATAAAACTTGCTGAAGTTGATAAAGAAAAGAAGATCTTAATGGGAGCAGCTTTGATTCCTAACAAAAAGATATATAGATCAAATGGAGAAGAGGAATATTATATCTATTTCAGTGAAGATACCGTCAAAAAAGCCTCAGAGCTTTTTTTGACTAAAGGAAATCAAAATAATTCTACTCTAGAACACGAAATTGAACTTAATGGGCTTTCTGTTGTAGAATCTTGGATTGTAGAAGATGAAAAACAAGATAAATCGAGAAAATACGGTTTTAACGTACCTGTAGGAACCTGGATGGTGTCTATGAAGGTAAATAATGATGAAATTTGGGATAATTACGTAAAAACAGGTAAAGTAAAAGGTTTTTCTATTGAAGGTCACTTTGTAGATGCAATAAAAGAAGATAAAAAAGAGCAAGAAGCACTTTCTTTATTAGAAGAACTTACAGATGTTTTGGATGTTGAACTTGAAACGTATGGAGACTATGGAAGCGGTGTTAGAAACAATGCTAAAAGAGGTATTGAACTCAATAAGAAGGTCAATAATAAGTGTGCGACAAGTGTAGGTAAGATTCGAGCTCAACAATTAGCTAGAGGAGAAAAATTATCAGTTGGAACAATAAAAAGAATGTATTCTTATTTGTCTAGGGCTGAAACATACTATGATCCAGGTGATTCTAAAGCTTGCGGTACTATTTCATACTTATTATGGGGTGGAAAAGCAGGTTTAAACTGGTCAAGAGGTAAATTAAAAGAGTTAGGAGAGTTGAAATTAAAATCTATGGTTATAGATGAAGAATTTGCTATCATAGATGATAGATTAGCTTTCTCTAGTAAAGAAGCTGCAGAAAAAGCAGCTTTAGATCTTGGTTGTAAAGGATCACACGAACACGATTACGAAGGTAAGATTTGGTATATGCCTTGTGAAAAACATTCATTAAAAGATTCTTGTCCTAAAGGATTTGTAAAGAAAAATGGCAAATGTATAAAAAAGACAGATAATTATGCAGAAGTTGGACCAAGAGGAGGAGTAAGAAAAAGTCCTAAAGCACCTAAGTCAGACACACCTAATAAAAATCCAAAAGGTAAAGGAACTGCTAAAGGAGACGCATCTGGCAAAACAGGAGCTAAAGTTTCTGCAAAAGACAGAGCTTCTTTACAGAAAAAAGCTGATGATTTCAATAAAAGATATAAAGAGAAATTAGGTTACGGTGTTACAGTAGGAATGCTAGCTTCTGTATTTCAAAGAGGACTAGGAGCATTCAATACAAGTCATTCTCCTAATGTAAAATCAGCTTCACAGTGGGCACACGCGAGAGTCAACGCTTTTATGTACTTGGTAAGAAATGGAAGACCACAAAATGCCAAGTATACAACTGACTATGATATATTACCCGCTAAACATCCTAAAAGCTCTAAGAAATGAACAAAAAGAAACTAACAGTAAGTAGAACCAGTCCGCGTTCCTCAAGACGCGGCTGCTTATGTGCAGATGGTAAAAGATATTCAAGAAAATGTTGTAAAGGTTATTTGATCAATCAAGGTATTGGTAAGATCTGAAAATACAACAGACAGATAAATAATTAATTAACTATATATATTTTATTATTATGAAAGCAAGCGAAATCGTAGAAAAATTCAAAAACGTTCTTTTGAATGCTGACGAAGAGCAAGTACAACCTGAAGCGGAAATGAAAGAAGAGTCTGACATTGAAGTTAAAGAGGAAGAAGTTGTTTTAAGTGAGCAAAAAGAAGAAGTAAAAGAAAGCGAAGAAACAACTGAACTTTCTGAAGAAGTCGAAGCTGGTTACCACGACAAAGATGGCAAAGAAATGGAAGAAATGCCTAAGCCAAAAGAATCAGACTTTGTGACTAAGGAAGAGCTAGCAAAAGCGATTGCTGAAGTAAAAGCAATGGTTTCTAAACTATCTCAAGAAGAAGAAGCTTTAGAAGTTCCACAAGAACTAGAAGCTGAAGAAAAACAAGAATTATCTGCTCAAGAGCCAGAGGTTGAGCCAATTAAACATAGCCCTGAATCTGAAGTAGGTAAAAAACAAGAGTTTCTATATGCTCAAAAAAGAAATATGAGCACTAGAGACGTTGTATTTAACAAAATATCAAACTTTTAATATTAAATAATTATGGCTACTACTACAAGTATAACTACTACTTACGCAGGCGAATTTAGTGGCAAGTATATATCTGCTGCTCTATTATCGTCTCCGACAATCGAAAATGGAAACATTGAGATTAAACCAAACATTAAGTACAAAGAAGTAATCAAGAAAGTTGCAACTGACGCTAACGTAATAAAAGACGCTACTTGTGATTTTACAGATACTGCTACTGTTACTTTAACTGAAAGAGTCCTACAACCAGAAGAGTTTCAAGTGAACTTAGAACTTTGTAAAAAAGATTTTATTTCTGACTGGGAAGCTATTCAGATGGGATATTCTGCATATTCAAATATGCCTCCAAAATTCTCTGATTTCTTAATCGGACACGTTGCAGGTTTAGTTGCAGAAAAGAATGAGCAAAACATCTGGGGAGGTGTAAACGGAAACGCAGGAGAATTTGACGGATTCACAGTATTAATGGCTGCTGATTCAGATGTAAATGACGCTGCTAACGGTTCTGAAACTTCTTTTTCAAGCTCAAATATTGTAACACTTTTAGGAAACGTTGTAGACGCACTTCCTTCTAAAGTTTATGGTAAAGAAGATTTAAAAATTTATGTTCCAACTGCTGCTTGGCAATCGTACATCAGACATTTAGGCGGATATGCTGCTAATGGTGTTGGTGCTGCAGGTTTTGAAAGCAGAGGTAATCAATGGTACAATCAAGGCAACTCACTATCATTTGATGGTATTGAGCTAGTATTAGCTCCAGGTATGCCTTCAGATCATATCGTTGCTGGACAAAAATCTAACTTATACTTCGGTACAGGATTAATCTCTGACCATAATGAAGTAAAAGTATTAGATATGGCTGATCTTGATGGATCTCAAAATGTAAGAGTAATTATGAGGTTTACAAGTGGCGTTCAATATGGGATTGGAAGTGATCTAGCATTACTTACTTTAGCATAATAAATTATTGTATAATCGATGGGCGGGTTTACCGCCCATTAACTAAAACTATTATAATATGAGTTGCGATTTATCACAAGGAAGACAAAGACCCTGTAAAGACTCAGTAGGTGGCTTGAAAGCAGTTTACTTCATTAATTATGGAGAAACTGATTATAGCGTAGTAATGAACACAACTTCTGGTACAGAAGATAACATTGCTTCTATAGGAGCCGTAGGGTCTGTTTATAGATATGACTTAAAAGGCAACTCCAATTTAGAACAAACGATTGTATCTTCAACAGATACAGGAGGAACATTCTTCGAGCAAGTTCTAACATTGGTTTTACCTAAACTTACTGCAAAAGATCATAAACAAATTAAATTATTATCTTTTGGAAGACCTCACGTTATCATTAAAGATAACAACGATAATTATTTTCTTGCAGGTCTTGAGCACGGTATGGACGTGACAGGAGGAACAGTTTCTTCTGGATCAGCGATGGGAGATTTAAGCGGATATACATTGACTTTAACAGGAACTGAAAGAACTCCTGCTAATTTCTGTGACATTGATTCTGAAACAGACACTTCATTAGTGTTTAATAATAATGGTGGTTCTACTGTTACTGCAACAGTAGTTCCTGGAGTTGCTACAGATGTTGATGTAGATGACAATCAAGCTGGAATACCAGGAGGAGGAAATTAATGATTTCATAACCTTTGTAAAAAGCCTCGCATTAAGCGGGGCTTTTTTATTAAAACACTATTGTACTTTTTTGATTATCTATATATGATAGTATTACAGCCTATTACAACTTCTCAAACTTTACAGTTTGTTCCAAGATCCTATAAGGAAGATAGTTTGGTTCAACTTGTAATTACAGAAGACGGTACAAGAAAAACAGAAACCTTAACAGGTTTAACTGCAACGTACACTGGTAACTTTATAAATTTACCTTGTACGTTTAGCATATTATCAGAAGGTAAGTTATATTCTATTGAACTTACTAGGTCTGGTAATTTATTATATAGAGATAAAGTATATTGTACTTCTAAGACAAACAGAACAATACCTCATACAATTAATACAGGTAAGTATGATGAGCATACTGCATCTCCTACAGGACAAAAATACATAACAATTTAATATGGCAAGAAGAAGAAAAACACAAGAGTTCAAGGACAATATTAGAGTTGTTAATTTACAAGGATATACGATTCCTGAAATAAAGGAACATTATAAGAATGATTGGGTAACTTATGGAGAAGACAATGATTACTTTGACAACCTAATAGACTTGTATTTAAGCAGCCCTACTAACTCTTGTTGCGTCAACGGTATCGTAGATATGATTTATGGTAGAGGATTAGATGCAACAGATAGTTCTGAGAAACCTGAAATGTATGCTGAAATGAAACAGCTATTGAAACCTGATCAAGTTAAAAGAGTAGTAAACGATTTTAAATTATTAGGTCAAGCTGCAATACAGGTAGTATACAACAGAAACAAGACCAAGATTATGAATATACTTCATTTTCCTATGGAAACGTTAAGAGCCGAAAAAGCTCAAGATGGTGTAATAAAAGCTTATTATTATCATCCTAAATGGTCTGAAATAAAGAATACTGATAAGCCAAAAAGGATTCCTACATTCGGAAATGGAAGAAGAGGCGATTTAAGAGAGCTTTATATATGTAAACCATATAGACCAGGCTTCTATTATTATGCACCTGTAGATTATCACGGATGTCTACAGTATTGCTCTTTAGAAGAAGAGGTATCAAACTACCATATAAACAACATAAAAAATGGCTTACAGCCGTCTTTACTGATAAACTTTAATAATGGTGTGCCTGATGAAGAGGCACAACAAATTATTGAAAGAAAGATTCAAGACAAATTTGGAGGAACTTCTAACTCTGGTAAATTTATTTTAGCGTTTAATGATGATCCAGATAGAAAGGCAGATATCGAACCTATACATTTACCTGATGCTCACGCTCAATATCAATTCTTAGCCGATGAAGCGAGAGAAAAAATAATGTTAGGTCACAGAGTTGTTTCTCCAATATTGCTTGGTATAAAAGACAATACAGGCTTTGGTAATAACGCAGAGGAGCTTAGAACAGCTTCAATCCTTATGGATAACATAGTTGTTAGACCATTCCAACAAGCACTCTTAGAATGCTTTAAAATGCTTCTAGAGTTCAATCAGATAGATCTTAACTTATACTTTGTAACTCTACAGCCAATTGAGTTTACTGAACTAGACAATATTCAGACTCAGATTAAAAGAGAAGAAGAAACAGGTGAGAAGTTATCTGCTATAGATAAAATTAAGAATATATTTAAAACAAAAGAAGATGAAGGCACTATTCATAACGACTGATGATCTAAGAAGAAAATCCATTATAGGTGGAAATGTAGATGCTGATAAATTCATACAGTTTATTGAGGTGTCTCAAGATATACATATTCAAAATTATTTAGGTACTAAATTATATAACAAGATTTCTACTTTAATTACAGGAAATACTATAGATGACGCAGCTAATTCAGATTACAAAACTTTGTTAAACTCATACATAACACCAATGTTGATATGGTTTGCTCAGTCAGATTATTATATGTTTGCGTCTTATCAGGTAAGTAATGGAGGAGTATTTAGACATCGAAGCGAGTCATCAGAGACTCCTTCGATGCAAGAAATTAAATCTCTTGTTGACAGCTCTAGGGATAAAGCTGAGTTTTATGTACGTAGGTTTTTAGATTATATAGATAACAATAGTAATTTGTTTCCTGAATATAATGAATCTAATGAGGATGGTATGTACCCAGATAAAAATGAGAATTTTAATAGCTGGGTATTATAATGAGGAAACCTACTTATAAACCAAAAGAAAAGAATATAGTAAAATTAAAGTCTTTTATAGAAAAGATTATGCAGAAGGATAATAAAACAAAAAAATAATTTATGGGTACTACATTAACAGGAACGGTAATATCGGCTACCTATGATTCGTTACTAAAGGTAACAGATAATGATGCGATAACATCAACAGCAAAAAGAATTACAGATGGTTTAGGAAATGATACTCCTTTATACATCTCATCAACTAGAGTAGGAATAGGCGTTAGTCCTACAACTACGTTTCACGTTTCAGGTAACTCTCAGATAGGAGGTAACTTAACTGTAACAGGAGACTTATTGGTTGAAGGAAGCACAACAACAATTGATACAGAAACGTTAAGTGTAGAAGATCCATTGATTATTGTTGGTAGTAACAACACTACAAGTGACGCAGTAGATCTAGGAATCTACGGCGTCTATGATACTTCAGGATCACAAAACTTATATGCGGGTATATTTAGAAGAGCTGCAGATAATAAGTTCCATATATTTAGAGATCTTCAATCAGAACCAACAACTACAGTAAACTTAAGTGGAACAGGATATGCAAGAGCAAGTTTAGTTCTAGGTACTTTAGAATTTGAATCTCTTAAAGACTTAGGAGAATCAATTACAGTCACAAAGTTTGTTGATCAAGCTGACGGTATTTCAAATAATGATAATGATACAACAATACCTACAAGTGCTGCAGTAAAAGACTATGTAGATAATAATTCTAGTAATACTTTATCTCAAGTTTTAGTTGAAGGAAATACTACAGGAGGGACAAGCATTAGTGTAAGCGCTGATGATGACATTGATTTTAGTGACAGTAGTGAAGCTAGATTTGGAAGCGACCAAGATTTAGTTATTAAACATAATGGATCGCAAGGTGTAATAACAAACAATACAGGAACTTTACAAATTGTGCAAAATACAAATGATGGCGATATTAAATTCTTTTGTGATGACGGTGCAGGTGGTACAGAAAATTATTTTCAAATAGACGGAGGAGAACAAAGAATTAAAGTATTTAACGAAATGCGATTTAGTGATAATGTTGAATTACGTTTGGGTACTCAAAACGATTTAAGAATTAAGCATAACGTTACAAATTCATTAATAGACAATTATACAGGCGATTTATATTTAAGAAATTTTGCAGATGATAAAGATATTATTTTTCAAAGTGATGATGGTTCTGGTGATGTAGCTACTTATTTTAAACTTGATGGTAGTTTAGTAAATGGTTCAACAACTTTAGGTGCTGTAGCTTTTCCTGATAAATCTAAAATATTTATGGGTACTGATAGCGAGTTTAGGATTTATCACGATGGTAATGATAGTTTTATTCAAAACACTACAGGTTCACTTGTTATTGAACAATCAAGTGGTGCAATAGCATTAAGACCGGTAACAGGAGAAAATGGAGTACTTATAGTTGAAAATGGTGCAGTCAGTTTATATCACGACAATACTAAAAAAA
>TARA_R100000329_G_scaffold15198_3_pt1 | contig 41065 bp, 61 predicted proteins | sample TARA_R100000329 | Tara Oceans TARA_R100000329 (sample SAMEA2620783) | marine metagenome | biome: marine biome (ENVO:00000447); feature: surface water layer (ENVO:00002042); material: "saline water (ENVO:00002010), including plankton (ENVO:xxxxxxxx)" | depth 5 m | reverse complement strand
ATTATGTTGTCACTCCTATATCATCATAAGTTGGTTCACTTACATCTGCTACATCACTATAAGTAGGATTAGCTACTGCACTTACATTACTAAAAGTATATACACTTCTTGTAATATCAGTATAAATACTACTGCTTGGATCACTTATATCACTAAGTGTCACATCAGCTGGTAGTGATAAGTCTGTAAAATTACCATCTGTGTTATCATTAAAATGTTGTTCAAGATCATTAAATGATACATTAATATCACTAAATGATGCTAAACCAAAGTTTCCTTTTTTCCAGGTATTTGCCATTAAAAACTATGTTGTACTATTCTTCTTCTACCACTAATACGACCTCTGTTCGCAAAAGTCTTACCTTCTTTAATACCTTTTTCAAACTTACGTTCAAAGTATGGTGCCATCTGAATCATATCTGGTTTTGTTTCATATCCCAACTGAATAGCTTTATCAACTAAATATTGATGAAACTGTGTTGGTAATTCACTCTGTTCAGACATTAATGCTGTACTTTCTAATGTAGAAGATCCAGATGAGTTTACACCAAAGTGCAATGCTTTCTTGTGATAAAACAATGTTATCGTATGAACAGCAGTTACACTTTTAAATAATTCTTTTTCATTTTGGCTAGAATCATATAATGCAATACCAATTGAGTCACGTTCTACCCAATATACGTGTTGCTTTGTTTGTCTAGCATTTAATCTATCTCTATGGCTCATTATGTTATATCCCTATACTCTGGTCTACCTTGTAGACGTTTAATTGATTTTACATTACCATCTTCGTCTTGCATATCTACAGATTTAATTTCTAATATAGAATCTTTTAATCCGTAATAACGTTGACCTGATACTGTATCAAACTGAGTAGCTTCATCTAATATCAGTGTTCTAGAACAAAATTCATCTGATGCTTGATTTAGTAATTTAATTACTTCCACATTACCAAGATCTGGATGATGCTTTTGTACTAGTTCAATCATTTCCTGCAGCTTCATTTGGCACTCCTATTGGTTGTAGTCTCATCGATGAAAACATTGTTAAAAACTCTATTAATTGTCTAGATACTTTAAAATACTGACTTTCATACCATCCATATTGACTAGTATCTCCTTGTAGTTCAGCTTGATAGTTGCTCAAAAATACATTCATTTTATTCAAGTATGCATTTGCTAATTCTACATCCTCGTCTGCTAAATAATCTCCTACAATATTAAACCACTTATTTACATTAACTCTATCTGATTCAGTACCTTGATTTGCACTAGCATCTATTGTAGTTAAGTTAGTAGCACCTGTAGGCTTGTCTATTTCATTCATTCTTTTTTGCAATACTTGTAATGCTGCATATAAAACAACACCTCTAAAATACTCAGAAGGCAAGTTTGTAATACTAGTAGCATTTAAAGCAAAACTTGTATTCGGTGTTATGTGTCTTAACACTGCTTTTTGTGCTGCTGTTGGTACTGGTAATACTTTTAATACATTACCATCTATAAAATATCTAGGATCAGTAACTGTAGCAAAATAAATGCTATCTGAATCTAATGCATTAAAACTATCTCCAAAACTAATTCTTCTACAAAATTTAGATGCTGTTCCAGTATCTGCTTGCTCTCTAACAACAGAAATAATATCTATCACATCAGTTAATGTATAACCACTATCACTTGTAATATCTTGTGTTTGTGTTAATCGTTCTGATAAAGCAGGATTCTTTGCAATAATTCTTTGCACGTATTTATTGCCCTCTTTACAAAACTCTAATGCTTCTGTTGTAATATCAGATATACTACCAGTTATTGCTTCTATGTCAGTTTGTAAGCTCATATCTTCATTTTACCTTTTTTTCTTAATACGTCAGCTGCACTTTCTAATGCACTTTCTCTATACATTTTCTTTTGTATGCCCAATTTTTTAGCTAATTCTAAGTTTGCAGAGGTATCTTTCAACTCTTGTAACGTAGGATTAAACAAACTGTCTTTACGTTTTCTTTTACGTAAAGCTAATACTTGTTTAGTTGCTCTAGTAACCATACTCATGATTTTCTTAGAGGTAAAGAACCTCTACCTTTTTTACGTCTTTTTCTAGTTTTAAGTTTGTTAGGAATATTTATAAACTGTTTTCCTCCACTACTTAAAAACTCGTTAGCCATTCCTAAATCCATTTTAGGTGGATTAACAAAATCTGCAGGATTGTTTTTTCCTGTATGAAATAAAAAAGCATCTTCTGCCTGTCTATATCTTTTTAATCTTTTTTTAGCTGCTTTACCTAGTTTTCTAATTACCATGCTCATAATTATTTCTCTTTCTTTTTCTTTCTTCTGTTAGCAAGTATTCCAATTCCAGCAACTACACCAGCTGCTGCTGCACCACCAAGAAGTAATTTACCCATACCTCTTCCTGCACCACTATATTTACCCATACTTTTAACAATAACAGGTTTAATAGCTGCTGCTTTGCTTTTTCTAGCTTGCTGCATTGCAGAAGGTTTTACTTGTCCCTCTTTTGGAAAATCTATCTTCATTTGTTTTGGCATTTCTCTCTCTCCTTTTAATAGAGGGGGAATATTTCATCCCCCTCATTATTCAACTTAACTAAACTGTAGTACAGTGTGTGTTTCTGGAAGTTGAATTTCAAGACCTGCTTCTGTAAGAATCATGTCTTTTCTTCCGTCAATGTCACGATTTTGAACGTTAGTGATAATTTGAGTATCTCTTGATACACCATTACCAACTAATGGTCTGTATGCTACATTGTTTAGATCAACCATAATAGCGGTGTTTTCATAAGCACCTCTAAATAGTGGTTCCATTACAAGATTTAAGTTACCATAAATAGTACTTACTCTTGTTACGTTGTGTCCAAATGAACCTTCAACGTTTTGAATGTCTAAACCACTACCAGTTTGTGAGCTTAATGCCATAGTGTTACCTAGGAATGAAGTTCCGCCTAGTTTGTTAAAGTATGATATAACTTTTCTAGAAGCTAGAACAAGTTTCTCGCCGCTGTTTCCAGACTCTGGTGAGAATACATCTTCCATTGCGTCTACAAAAGTATCATATGAAGCATCTGCGTAAGTAAATGTTTTTACTTTACCATAAGCTTCAGTGTAAGGTACAATACCCCAAGTTCTACGAATAGGACCTGAAGCTGTTGAATCGTCAGTACCAATACCGAATAACATAGCGTGTTCAAGATCCATCTTATGTTCCATAAGTTTTTCTTGATATACTCTCATGTATTCGTTAGAAATACCACGATAACGAGTAGCAAGTGCTGTACCAGAGAATAAAGGCACTGAAGTCTTAAAGATTTGACAATACCCTTCTCTGTTATAGAACTCGTCTCTCCAACTTTCAGGATCAGCAGAACCTTCAGCAAATGCAGAACCTACTACTTGTCCATCGCCATCTGCTCTAAAAATTAATTTAGAAGCATTAGCAGGTGTAATTTGTCCAGCATTTGTTGCTGTGGCTCCATTAGAACCTGATGGTTTATAATTTACTCTGATAAAACTCATTACAAGTCTAGCTGCTGCTGCATCTGAAGTTAAATCAGGTGCGGCTGTAATTTTGTAATAAGCGATAGCAGCTGTCTCACTTCCTACACCAGCATCAGAACCGTTAGCATCGTATTCACATTCGATAGCAACGATTTGATCTTTAAGTAAAAAGTTAGGTTGAACTGCTGTTGATACTTCTCTTCCATATTTATCATATAAAACGTCTACATCAAAGTTTTGACCTGAAGCAATGTCGAAACCTGAACTGTAAGCAGCAGTAGTAACCGCAGCTTGCACTTGAAAGTTTCTTCTTTGATATTGATGTCTTTGTTCCAAAAATTTAAATACAGGATCATCTGTAGGCTTATTTGCAACTTTTGATAAGTAAGTAAGAAAAGGTGATTGTTGAGGAGCTAATTCAGCTACACGTTCTCCAAAGTTAAAGATTCTTCTAGAATCATTAATTGAAGTACCCTGAACTGCTTCTCCTGGTCCTATGCTATATACATCAGACATCTTATTTCTCCTTTAATTAAAATGGATTTCTCTTTTTATAGTTTGTAACCATAGAATCCATCATTTGATCTTCTATACTCTTATTAGATGACTGCTTATTAACACTCGGCTGCGTGCTGATAGGTTTAGGAATAGCTAACTTCTGTTGTCTTTGTGCATACTCAGAAGCTCTTTGGTCAATAACATTAGGTTGTGCTACTGGGATGTTTTCACTTTCCGTTGAGTTTAATACCTTATGTAGTTTAACCAAATTATCTAGTGATAACGATTCTGGTGATGACATTGTTTGTACAAAGTCGTTAGCTTGTTCAGGAGTGTATCCATAACCAGCTTGTAAATCAGACAACAATTGATTTTGTGACTGTAACTTTTGTTGTTCAGCCAGCTGTTGTTCTGAAAGTTGATTACGTTTTTCTTCCTGAGACATTAAGTATTCAGTCATATCGTCTAAATACTGTTCCTTAGCTGCAAGATATTTTGCAGATTTACTATCAGGATCAGTTAGTGCCTCGGAATTATCAAAGTCAGACGGTCTAACAGGCTTAACGGGTTTAACCATTTCCTTAGACTCAACTACTGGTTGAGGTTGTGCAGGAGCAGAAGATTCTTTCGACTTAAGAGCTTCTAATTCCTTTTTCAACGTTTCAACTTCAGCAGTTTTTTTATCTGCTTGACTCTGCCAATACTGAAATTGGTCAGGACTTTCCTTAGGATTACTAACATCAGATACTTCGGATGGTTCACTTTCAATGGTATTTTGGACTTCTTCGCCAACTTTAGCTACAAATTGGTCTGTATTCACTCCAAATACTTCATTAAAAATGTCATCGTCACCAGTAGGTACACTAGCAGTTGTAAGTGGATCTACTGATTGTTCTGTGTTTAGCATCTCATTTTCGTTACTCATTTTATCCTCCTAACTCTCCATCTCTCCAAGTTTAGGTTCATTTAGCTCTTCAGCTAGTTCCTGTTCTACGGAGCTAACGGAGTTCATTAGATTGTTTTCAACGTCTGCTATTCTAGCTTTATATAACTGAGTAGCAGATTCAGCCCTATTAGATATTTTATCTAAATCGGAACTAAATTTTTCTACCTCTAAACGTTTCTTAGCGTGTAGCTCTTCACGTGTAGCGGTTTGTAAGTCACCTTTGACTTTCTTCAATTCTTCTTGTAACATTTGCATCTGCTGTTGCATTTGTAGCATTTGTCCACTACGTTGCATTACACCATCAATATCTACAAGTTCAGATTTTTTCAATACTTCAACTTGATCAATTAATCCAGCTTGATACATTTGCATATAAGTATTCAACATTGCCATTCTATTTGTTGGTAATGTAGAACCAGAAACAACTTTAACATCATATCTACCAATAGTTACATCGTGAAAACGTGCAACATCTCCATTTTCCATTTCTTTAAAAAAGTTAAAGCGTTCTTCTTTTTCTAAACCATTTGGTTGTACTAATCTAATTACTTTTTCTTCTGTGTAGATTTGCTGCATTAACGGTACAGCTACTTTAGCACATTGATTTAAAAAGTTTTCTATATCATCTCTACGAGATTTAATTCTTCGTTGACCGAACTCGTCAACGACAAGTGTTCCTCTATAAGTTGAGGGAGAGTTCATACCACTACCTTGCATTAATTCAAAAATACCAAATCCATATTCAAGATCGTACTTGGCATCTGCTTCGTTTTTATATAATTCATTAGGTAGTGGTACAGGTCCAGCAACGATAGGTGCACCTAGCTCAGCATCAAACTCAATAACACTGGTACCTGCTCTACTCCACTCTTCTTCGATTTGACGAAGATCTGCTGAGCCACGAGGAATCAACAACTTAACATTTGTACTTGTACTTGCGTGTGCAATAATTAATGAACGAATCTTATTAATGTATTCCTGTAATGGTCTATATAGACGCACATCTGATTCAGGAAATGGATTTCTATGGTGAATATTCATTAATGGTACAATAGGATAATCTTCTGTTGGTAATATTCTAGTATACAATAAATTGTTTCCTACGGTAGCTGTAAGCTTTACGCAGCATTTTTCAATTTTGTTTACCATAATATTTTCCATACCAATCATTTCTTCTGCTGTTAACGGAGTAATAACAGTAGTACTACCTGGTATCGCATCTTCGTCTTCCATTCCTGATACCTTTACAGGACTTTGAGGAATCATATTACCAGCGTCGTCTATCTCAGGATCTGGTAGTTCGAAGTGAAAGATTGGTCCGTAATCTTCAATAACTTCTAATAATTCTTCTTTTGCATTTTCATCAGAGATAAATACTTCTTCACCAGTTGCTTTGGTTAAACGCATATAGTATGTATCTTTATACTCTTGATATTCTTCTGCGTTAAATAAATATTCTTTTTGTGAAAACGGTTCATACACATTGTAGTATGTATGCATTTCTTTTGTATAACGCTCTATATATTTTCTTTTAGTATGATAGTTTGTATCTTCGTCAGTGTTAAATATTTGACCTTCAGTAGCAGCTAAGTCTGTTGCTGGTACTTCTTCGTCATTATCAACAGCACTATCAGCATCTTCAATAATATCCATAAAGTCTGGATAAAGTTGCATAGCTTGTTCATCGGTAATGTATTTTACTACCAATATATGTGCAGCATCACGTGCATATACGTCTTTTGCATTTGGATCTATGTAAACATCTAATGGATTTATAGATTTTAAAAATACTTCACCTTTACCTAAATCAGCCATAGGGTCCTGATAAATGTGCATCACACCCATACCACCGACATAATAATCGTCTACAATTTTCTTTAATTCTTCATTACCAGATGATTGATCCCACATCCAAGCAAATAAATCAGAAAATACTTTAGCTGTATCTCTATCAGAATCTTCACGTGCAGATGAACGAAACTCAGGAGAGTTGTAGGTAAGTAAAGATTTAGCTGTTTCTACAATTGGGTGAATACGATTTACAACAATAGGTGCTTGACCACGTTGTTCTAGAATATCACGTTCATCTTGCGACCATTGTGCTCCAGCTCTAAACTCAATAGACTCTTGGAACTTTACAGCCCATATTTCACGCAAGTTATTGTATTCAGTTAATAATTCAATAGACTCTTGTACTTCATCAGGTATTTCACCAGACTCTGGGTTTAATCTACCTGGTACATAACCAAATACATCAATCAGATCATTATAGTTCTGACTTCTTTGTGACTTCTTCGTCTTTTTTATGCTCTCTGGCATCAACTATCCTATATCCCTTTGGTATTTCTACCTTAGTATGTTTATCCACCATTTGTACTAAACGTTCTTTAGTAAAATAATATTTTGCTATATCTATCTGCACCTTATATTAACTTATAAGAAAAAATAGACGAAAGTCAAGAGATATTAGTTAATTTTCCAACTTTTTTGTAGACGAGGGTAATAATCTTCGATTTTCTTGCTAAATGGCGTATAAGAATGCCCAGGTCTGTATGAATTTTTATTTGCATAATAAAATCCGTCTAACAAGTCATCGTGCTTACCTCTAGGGTATAAAAGTAACTCATCTTCTAATGCTTGCATACCTTTATTAATAAATACTTTTTTATTTGCAAATAATGGCTGCAAACTTTCTAATCTGTACGATTTTCTAGTTCTCGGGTTCTCTTTAATCTCAAGACCAGGAATAAATAGTCCAAGTTTCTCAGATTCTTCTTTAATGTATTGACGAAGCATTTCCTGATAACCAACAGACTCAATTCTTGTTTTAGTACTACGATATGTCTTAAAATTTGTTATAATAGCATCTGCTAAGTGTAGTGGCGTTGCTCGTTTTCTATAGTAAGGCAATACAAATCTGTTGTTGTCCTCATCAATAGCTAAATTAAATACCACGGAATAGTCTGCAGTTTTTTTGGTACTAGATGCAGGATCGACACCAGTAAACACGTTTACAGGTCTTCTCTCGTCTACTTCCTCACCATTTAGGCTCGTCAGGACAAGAGTCGACAATCCTTCCTCATCTTGTTCGAGAAATCCTTCGTAATACTGAATATCTTCTTTTCTAAACAAATTATCTTCATCACCAACGATTTGACACAAATATTCTCTATAAAATACCGAAAGACGATTAATACTATCTAACTCTTCTTTCTTTTGTATCAATTTGTCTATAGACCATACTTCTTTCCATAATGGTATTTTATTTTCTAGATCTGGACGAAACTCCAAGGTTTTCCAACCTTTCATATCTTTTAAAGTTTCTACCATACAACGTTCATGCTGCGGAGTACCAATAACACAGATTCTACCGTTAAGTGGGTCCAGGGATGGAACACCAGATTGCAACAACCAACGTAAGTTGTATTCCATAGCTTCTGCTGTTTTCGTATTGTTTTCATCTTCAGGATCATCCAATATTAAAAGAGTAGGTCGTTGATTTCCGTGTTTAATACCACGTATCTGTTGACCAGTACCTTTACAAATAATAACACTACCATCTTTGAGTTCTACTTCCGTGTTTGTCCATTTACGTGCTGATTGCATTCCCCAATAACCAAAAAAGTATCTAAACTCTTGAGAATAGTCTAATACATCTTTGATGGTACCTAATAGTTTAGTAGCGTGTGATTGCGTTCTAGACACAAGCACAATCACTTTTACACCTTGATCAAACATTAAATGAAACAACGGATAAATACCAGCAACCACTGAAGATTTTGCGTGACCACGTGGTGCTATAATGTTTATTTGTTTTTGTTCCCTGTCTAATAAATGTTTTGTTAGGTCATAGTGAAACGGAGGAGACTCACTACTAAACATATTAGGCATTACCATCCTACCGAATAGCAACATATCTTGTTGCATTGATGTTATAATTTCTTTTTTACTATTTTTCATCTACAATAACGGTCAGTTCTAATTCCATATCTTTTGCTACTTGTATCATCGTAGCTAAAAATACTAAGATATTATCTTCTTCACCCTTCAGTACTATTCTCTTCTCCATCACTTATCTCTCTAGTTTGTGTAGCTTTCAATTTTTTCTTTTGCGTTTCAAACTGATTTGATATTTGATGACTAATATCCATTTCTAATGTTTCTGTTTGTTGAGTCTTTTGTGGTTTCATATCTAAAAACTCAGATAACTTATCTGCTGCACGTATCATATTGCCTGGATCTTCTTTCATCTGGGCAACTGCTACTGCATCTTTCATTACATCCAATACATATCCTTCATCTATACCTTTTTCAGTTAACACTTCTTGTAACTTATCTTTTATCATTTGCTTTGTCTCCTTCAGCTTAAATAATCTTTTGGCAGCTATATGCGGTTCAGCTTGATCTGGTCTATATATCTTACCAATCTGTTCCATATCAGGTTTTTCCCCCGCTACCTTATATGCAATAAATGCATCTACTGCTAATGCTGCTCTTTGAGATCGTGACTCTATCTCACTATACGGTTTGGTAGAAACATTGTTTAAATTGCCAGAATGCCAATGTGGTTCAAATTCTAAACGTCTATTGCTACCTAACCATTGCCTACCATAGGGAAACGTCACTAACGTTCCTTTTTTGTAGGTATTACGATAAATACACTTACTAATGTATCCATCATCGCTAATTCCCCAATCATCTACATCGCATTCTTGCCAATGTACATACTCTGGTATACTTTTGTCTTTGGTAGTATACACTACGTATTCTTTCGGCTGAAAATTATTTTTCTTCAGTCTTTTTGTTATCTTTATCATCTATAGGGAATTTTTTTTCCAAAAATTTTTTAAAGTCTTCTTTATCGCCTTTCATCTCTAAATATAGATCTAGGGCTCTATCGCCGTTCCAAATTTGCATTTTCAATTGTTCTATTTGTACGGCTAGTGTTCCTACTAGTCTTACCACTTCTTTTAACGTCGGCTTGTCTTTTTTTTGTTTCATAGTTTATTTATAAACGTTTATTATATAGCAATACATATAAATGTATGTATAATCGTACGAATATACTCGTTTATCTATATACGTATATATATACGTTTATACCTTGCAATCAGTTAACATCTTTCCTACTAGGTTTAATCCCTAATTCCATTTCTTCGATACGTACTAAAATGTCTAATTCTGCTGACATTGTCTGTACTAAACCGAACGTTTCTTCATCTGATAGATCAAGTTCTACTTCTTCCCACTTGTTCTTTGCTTTATTGTAACGTTCCATTACTCTATTCTTTTTAAGAAAGGTAATTAGTTTTTTCACCTGTTTCATATTTTAACTTAATCATTTTTTTAGCTACCTTGCAATCATTTTAAAAAATTGCCTTAGATTGCGTGTGCGTAGTATATATTACACCTACACCCTACAAATATTGACTTTTCATATTCAATATCGTTGAAAACATTCGTTTGAATATTCTAAGTCAATATTTGCTTAACGGGCGTAGCTGCACCCTCGGGGACTGCGTCCCCTAATATTAATTAAAACAAAAAACAAGGGAGTTAACCATGTCTAATAAAATAGCGTTAAAAGATGCGTGGACTATGCTTAATAGTCGTGACATCAACATCAAGGATTACTTAGTAAACACTAAGATGCGTCCAACCACTACTACTTGCAGTAGTGCTAAGGTTCGCAATAAACTTGCTGAGAATGTCACGTTAGGTTCTATCAGCGGTAAAACACTTCATTCCCAGAATGAACTATATTCTGATAAAGAGTATAGATTTATCTATCTGATAACCCTACGATCCGACAGTTGGACGAGTGCAACGTTCCGTCCGTCATTAGAGAAATACCTTGCATTAAAGAATTTGCAAGTTATCACCGAGGACGGCGACGGTAATAAGATTGAATATCAGTCTTATCCATACAATAAGGACGAATCAGTAAACCTGATTACCTTGTATGTCCAACCATCCAACGATAATGTTGGTGAGTTAGAATTTGACGATGAAGAATAATTATCGTTAATCTAACAGTACTATGGTATCAGCAGAGATGTTGGTACCATAGTGCAACCATCGGTGCTATCGCATCGAAGAACTTTTTAAACCATTAGTAATGCCTTTTATAAAAACGCCTTGCTATTGGTGTATGAAATAACTATTATAACTTATGCCGACCAGTATCACAACAGATCACACTATCCTATCAATATACCTATATCAGTTAATCCACAATATTGGTCGGCAAAGAATTGTATTAATAAAACAAGAGGGTGCACTATGCCATATAACAAAATAAAAGAATATGCCTTGAAGATAAAAACAGCGTACAAAGGTAAGAACGCTGGATTTGCATATTCTTACATTAACAATTACCTAATGAATGTGCTAAAAGTATTAACGCTTAGCACAGCAACAATAGTAACAACGATAGTTCTATTTGTACGATTTGATACGAAATACTCTATGTTTACAGCAGAGTATATGAATACCATATCGTCAGTAGCACTTGATTTGTCACTATGGTTTTTCTTCTTTATCAGCATAATGATCATGCTAAAAATAGCAGAGATTGTCTATGATAGTCTAGAACGTCTACGAAAGGATATGTTCTATGAATGGTGAAGAAAAAAAGCCAAGAAAGAAACACGTACCAAAAGATAAAAATATGGACGTGAATCTTACGTTTGATGAGTTACCAGATGAACAGTTTGACTTTAACGATGAGGTTATTGAAACCTATGTCAATGTTAAAGCCAAAACAAAAACAATAAGGATACTCAAAGATGACTAAAAAAGCAATATACCACACAAAGTTGCAACATTCTACACTATTTAGTGATTGGTTTAAACATCAATACAATATTGACTTAAAACCATTACAAAAAACAGCAGATAACGCATACGATCCAGCGTTAAATGTAGTGTGTAAGAAAATGTCAAAACCTTTGATGTGGGCGATATACTATAATGTGGTGAACAAATGAAAAGAGAACCATTAAGAACAGTATGTCCAACGTGCAGAGAAGTTATAGCCGAAAGTAAATATAACTATGAAACACAACAATACCATTGGTATACAGTGGAAAATGTTTGTTGTGATGATAGTTTAGAAACCTTGGCTAAAACTTCTATGAATGAAGTTATTGTGACAAACAATAACAAAGAGAGTGATGTACCAAGTTTAAAAGATGAGGCAGACAAAGGCGAAATAGAGCCTTCTTTTTATTCTTGGGAAATCAATAGATGAACAAGATAGTGTATAGCGGTTCTCTCTTGCCGCTATATGCGATTATATTTTATAGCCAAGTTATCTACGATAGCCTGAAGCCTAGGCAAATGTATACAGTAAAAAGCTGGTTGGCGTATACACTTGGCTATAAAATAAACTAAAAGGGAAATAAAATGTTTAAAAAAATATTACATTGGTTAGGTATTAAAAAAAGCAACAACGAATCAATACTTGAACTAATACAAGAAAGACTTCGACACGGTGCTATAGAGCACGGAGAAGAAGTACCATTAGACGGTACAAGAGATCACTTGCAAGATGCTATTGAAGAGGCGTTAGATATGATAGTATATCTTGCAGCAATGTTAATTGAGTTACAAAATAAAACAAAGAGGAGGCAGTAATGAGCTTTAATGATGTAAACTTTACAAACCTTAAAATTAAGTTTGGTAAAGCTATGAGTAAAACACTTGGTTCAAACAAAGACGGTTCACCAATAAAGGTACACGGTTATGGTTGGAGCCAACTTAGTGTTATACAAGATATGTTTAAAAGCTATGCAACTAAAATTGACTTACACGAAAAGTTTAAATCAATTATGGAACATACTAATATCAAAAGTATCAAACTTGAATACAACGGATATGGTGATGACGGTTGTTTAGAAAACGTAGAATTTCGTGATAAAAATGGTGCACAAATACATCCATCGCATATAATGAGACATTTTTATATGCACACACATCACGGTGAAAACGTAAAACCAGAAACCGTAATTAACTATTCGTTATGGGAAACTGATGAACATACAAGATCACTAAGAGAACACATAGAAAAACGCAAACAATATCTTATAGATATGGAACCAGAAGCGTTTGCTACTATGGATCTAGAAGACTGGTCTAACGGCGTTGTACAAAGCGTTTTAGACTTAGGATGGTCAATACATGAAATCACAACGGTACCTGGTAGTGGTGAACGTGGCATTACATTGCGTAGAACACAATCATATGTATATGATGAGTTTACACACTTTGATACAAGAATTTTACAATTGATGTATCCAAGAGTACGCAAAGATGAATGGGAAAATATTGATGAAGCATTTTATCAAATGTTGCATCCTGGTTGGCAAAACAATCACGGTAGCCAAAACTACTTTAAAGTAGAGTTTGATAATAACAAAGTTAAACTCAATATTAACCAAGAAACAAATGTAATGGTCCAAGAGTCTGAGAAAACAGAAGTAATATTAGATGAAACACTTTCAAAAAGATTTCAAGGATTTTTAAAGGATATATTTCCTAAGAAAAAACCTTACGAAAATGTTGAATTAGATATTTCTTTGAAGAAAGATCAGCCAAAACTCAAACAATTACACGATTTTATTACAGATATGCTTAACGAAAAAATAGAGCGTAAAACTGAAGAGGTAGAATAATGGACCCTCTTTATCATAGTAAAAGCAGTGTAAAGAAGTGGGGCGGTACAGTAGACGACTACATTAAGATTCATCATTGGTTTGATGATTCTAAACGTGGTTGTTCACTACCAACTCACAGATCAATGAGACATCATACAGAAGGTATTGGCTGGTGTATTGACGTATTTGGTAAATACATCACCAATTCTGATGGCAGAAAAGTACCAGTAAGACAAATAGGTGAACAACATGTCATAGAAGACATAGGTAAACTTATTTCAATGTCAGACTGGTTATTGCATATGTCATTAGAACCTTGGATGATGAAGGTCGGTAAACGACCGAATGAACTATAATCAACCAGGATATTCCTGGTGATTGCGTAATAGTCACATTACAGGTCCCTAAAATGCACAAGGTCCCTGAGTGGCTTAAATCAGAATAGAGGCAACAACGATACATGGAAGAGCTCCAGTAAATACTTCAAAATAGGCGAGTCTTATATAAGGTCCATGGAAGCCTGAATAATGAAGTATAGTTGCCTCAGTTCTGAAAGGAGAGAAAACAAATATGAAGTATAAGTATAATGTATGGATTGGAGGAGTTTGCAATACTTTTTCAACCTACAAAGAAGCAATGAAAGAATATAGACATTGGACTAGCAAAGGCTATGATGATGTTATATTCATAAAGAGGAAAGTAAATGAATAATAGAGAAAAAGCTTGGTTAAATCGTAAAGGAGATAAAACACCTGAAACGATTTACGATAGAATGAAAAAAATGAAATTTAATAATCCTTGGTCAAAAAAAGGAATTGCTGAACGTGAAGCATTTGCAAAGAAATATGGAAGAGCTTGGTGGTTATTTACAGATAACAATTCATCAGAAAAACATAAAGATCAATGGATTTATCAATATTGGAAAATGGAGGAAGACAGTAATGAATGACGAAGTAGCAGCAATATTTAGACCTATTACAAAAAAACTATATCCAAGAGAAGTAACAAATCTAAATACAGAAAAAGATTGTATGGTTAAAGCAATTGATGAAGAGTATTTAGGTGATTGGGTATGTAATTGGTGCGGTAGTGATCAAGTGTATGAAAAAGTTTTTATTAATATGAATACACTCAAAAACGACTACAGTAAAGAAACAACAGAACCAGAATATGCTGGTGATTGTTGTGGTAAATTTGAATATCCTATGCACCAACAAGAATGGGAAGAACAAGTAATTGAAGATTGCAATGGCAATAAAGATAAATATATGAAAATATTAGATGGAGGAAGAGCGTGAAAGATAAATTAACATATCAAGAAGTATACGATAGTTTTTATACTATAATTGAGAGAGATACTTATACTTGTAAAAGATGTAAAATACAAGCTAAGTATTCTTTACATACTTTTAAAAAAGAGTATAAAAAGAAGTTCGAAAAAATGGTAAAAGAAATATACGATTGGTATATAAGAGGTCCGCAAAATGATATATATCTTGCAGATCTTGGTACGTTTAACGATGTAATGCTAAACAAAGAACCGAAATACAATAATCACATAAACCAATATAAATGGGGAGGACTATATAATGGAGGACATTAAGAAAACAATGCAAAGAACAGAAGCTTGGCACAAGAAAGCTTTTGCTCTATTGCAAGGACAAAAAATAGAACACGTCATATGGAAAAAATGGGATGAAAACAGTACTACTGGTTTAGTATTAATACTAGATAGTGGAGTCGCAATATTTGTATCTATGGACGACGAAGGTAATGGTCCTGGTGCTTTACATTGGAACACTGGAAGAGAAAAATCTATGCAAATAGACATAGGTAACGGTGAAAGTGTTTTCATAGAACCAGACGGAATATTACCAGTAGGCGTTATGGAAACAGCAGAGTGGAGACAAAAAGAAATAGAAGCTGAAAATGAAGCTATTGATAAAATTGTTGAAGCTAATAAACAAATGATTGCTAACAAAGTTGATGAAATCAATAATTTAGCAAATGAAGTGGAAGGGGTAACAAATGGGTAAACTATCCGAAATGGATGCAGTAAGACAAGAATTAGATGAGCTAGATGAAAGCAGCGTATCTGAACTTGCATTACAAGCACAAAGAACAATCAAAGATCAAATTTCTTTACTTGATGATTTAGGATATGAATTTATGTATGTCCAAGATGGTAAAGGCAGTATGATAACATCAATACGTAGAAAGAGGGGTGTCTAATGTCAACACGATCAAACATCGTATTTAAAAGAACCAACGAAGAAGGCTTTAAAACAGTGAAAGCAGTTTATTGTCACTTTGACGGTTATCCTGGATTCAAAAGAAATGGCGAGTTTATAGGTGGAGTTGGGTATGAATTGCTACATCATTTCAATACTCAATCAGCGGTAGATGAAATACAACTTAAATCTATTCGTTCTATAAGTGATGCTCAGATTGAATATATGGGTGAAAAAGAAGAATCCGATTCATATGAAAGTATAGAACAGTATTTTCGTATGACGCTAGGAGATATATGGATTGAATATATCTACTATTGGGACGGAGTTCAATGGATGATGTCTGAATTAACTTATCTAGATACAGATAAAAATAAGTATCAAGATATATCAGTACCAATCAGAACAAAACTCAAACCATTAGAAATGGTAATGGATGAAATAACTAGTACAATACCACCATCTGATGAGGAATAAACACTATGTGGTTTCAGTAGCAGAAACTCATCCAGATCCAAACTATATAGTATTATTAAAAATACTATCAGTTAAACACTATCAAGCAGCTAGAAATGCTAAGTTTCATCCTAACTATGCTACAGAGGAAGAAGCTAAAATATGGCACAAAAAGCTGCTTGATCAACTATCAAAGGAGGGATTTACATGGGAAATAGTCCGAGTAAAACACTTGAAATGAAAAAGAAAGTACAACTATTTGGTGCGGGTAGTAAAGAACTTGTAAAGTTTTTAGATAAAAAACTTGAAGACGCACAATCTGGTTCAGTATGGTTTTGGTTACAAGGTATATACAAAGTAGAACAATATCTAAACGAAGATGGAACGCTTGACGAAATAACAATGCAAGGCGAGTTCAACGAAGAAATAGATATTGTTAAAGAATGGATAAAGGAATGGAAGGAGGAAACAGTGAAAAAAGATAATATAACTTACACTGACGTATATGGATATGAACATACTACAACAAGAAAGTATAGTAAATTTCCATACGATATGTCTGAATGTAAGTTCCTAGATCACGAAGACATCGATTTAGATGTCAGAAATCCTTTTAGTGGTGAATCTCATAAATTATCACCAGTAGAAGAAGCAGTATATAGAAAAGTAATAAAGGCACAATTAGAATCACCTAATTATTTTCTAGATCCTGATGCACAAAAAATTGTACGTAAAGGTTGTGATTGGTTCAGAGCTAACAATGCTGAAGCGTACATGAAACTACTAGATTAAGGAGGAATCAATGTTAGAATTACTTCTATTATTTGCAGTATGTTACGGCATATTATATGCTTGTAATTATGTAAATAAATCTGATAAAAAGTAGTAAAAACGCTTGGATAATTGAGTTGGGAATACTAACTTAGTTATCCAAGCTAACCAATATAAACAAATAAACGGAGGAACCTTATGGGATTTAATCTGAAAGATTATGCCTTAGTTAACGATCGTATTAAAGAGTTTCATAATATGTATCCATACGGCATGATAGTGACTAAAGTAATAGAAGTCACACAAGTAATAGATACACCAACTGGAGAACAATGCAATGAATACAGAATCCAAGCAACGGTCACGCCTAATGTACTCGAAGTACCAGAAAGATATTTCACTGGAACAGCAGCTGAGCGAGACAATACTGGCTTTGTTAATAAGACGAGTGCTATGGAAAATTGCGAGACGAGTGCCGTCGGTAGGGCACTTGCCAATATGGGTATTGGTGCAGATTTTGCCATTGCTAGCAAAGAAGAAGTTGAGAATGCTAAGGCAAAACAAGCAGTATTCAAACCTAAAGTTAAGGAACTTACAGAAATTGACACGCTTGCAAAAAAGTGTGAAAAGGCTCAAGTAATTCCCGAAGAAGCTTATCTAGCATATACTAAAAAACGTGAAAGCGGATTTTATGATACTGTTGCTAGAGTAAAAACAGCTAAGAAATACTTCGAAGATCAACTTAAGGAGGCAGAGAATGTCAAAAAAGAAAATGCCTAGTGAACATAGAATAGGTTCTATGGAACCTGGCGAAACAAAACATATAGTAAACGACTTTGGTACTTTTGTTTTAATTAAAATACCATTCGAGAAAGACGAATTACTAGATGTAGAGTTAGCAGACTATGCTAAATCAATGGATGCACTTAGCACTTATATTGAAAATATCAATCAAGGGCTAATTGACGGTGCATCAGAACGTAATCAAGATCACGCTAATGACCAAAGATAAGGAGGTATCATATGGCAATTACGGGTACTAAGGTAAAGTCACAAGGTGGCGGAAATAAACCTTATTTCATTAACAAATGCTTCATTGTTGGAGCAGAACAAATCGAATCACAGTATACTGATACAACAGTTAAATTAGAACTTGAAGACTCTACTAACGGATACAAGTCTAATTTATTCCTAAATCAAAACTATGAGAAAGATACAAACGGTGTAGTATTGGATTTAAAATATCCAGACTTAGTAAACACATTGTATCTTGCAGCTGGTAAAGATTTAGAAGTATCTGATACTGGTGACATTAATTTAGATGTCTTAGCAAATGCAAAGATTGCAGTATTAAGTTATCAGTCTACTGGTAAATACAAACGTAATCTTTGGAACAGAGTTTCTTCTTGGGAAGATACAGATCAACTTGAGAAAGACTTTGAAAAATCACTAAAACAAGGTTATCCACAAAACTTTCGTAAAGGAACATCAGAACCTGCCGTACCTGAAGTTCAAGAAAGTGTAAGTGTAGATGACTTACCATTTTAATGACTGCTAAAACTATTGTTATCAATTGGCTTGACTCTTTAGAAAACGGTGAAGTATTCTTTACCTGGAACTTTGAGAGTCAAGTACCACATTATGGTAAAATCAAGTATAACAAAATACATACGGCAAGTACATATTCCAGAGCATTTAGAAAGTTGCGTGAAGAAAATATATTTACCGACGAGCTTATGGGATTTGCACTAAAAGAAGTTAAATCGGCAACTAATGGGAAAATAAAAGGATGGAAGAAAATAAATACTATCTAGAACTAGTAGAAGGTAGTCTATCCAAACGTAACTCTATTGCTGATGTCGTTACTTATCAAAAGAAAGTTATAGACAATGCGTGGAAAGGAACAGAAATGTATCGTTCTTATTTCACATTTGGTCAAGACTTTAAAGATCACGTTGAAGAAACAGAGTCCGTAAAAGGATTTAATGGTATTGCATATATCGATTACATTATACTTGACATCGATAAAGGCGATATACCTGACGACCATTTTATAGGATATGTTCAACAATGTATATCTGAAATGTTTGATAAGGGCGTAATGGAAGAAGACATAAACTTATGGTTTAGTGGTAGTGGTTTCCATATTGAGATGAAGAATGTTTTTGGTTTACAACCAAGCAGAGACATACACGAAAAGCTTAAACTAACAATGAATAAGCATTTCGACTTTGCAGATAGCATCTATGATAAGACAAGGATCATTCGATGCAAATGGTCGTTAAACACAAAGACAAACCTCCACAAGATATGGATTCCACTACAACTACTATCAGACTTAGATATGGATATGATACAAGAAATATCATCGTCTCAGTCAAGCTATATGAGTTATGTCAATAAAACTCAATCAGCTATGAATACTAGTTTCTTTGCTACATTATTTACAGAACCTACAGTAGAACCTTATTTACAATCTATGGTAGTTGCATCTCCTACGATTCAGTATACAAACAAGAATACCAACACGGATTCTGATGTTACATCCGTAGTATCTTGTATGCAACACGTATTTAACGAAGGTCCTATGAAAGGTTCTAGAAATATGAAACTAATGCGAATGGTTAGTGCATATAAAAGAGCTGGTGTTCCTATGTTAGTTGCCCTTAATGGTATGTTTACCTGGGCAGATAACACAATGTCTGAAGAAGAAATAAAAAGAACAGTAACAAATGTTTACGAAGGTTCATATCAATACGGTTGTGATGACCACATTATGGCAGAATATTGCGATTCAAAATGTATTTATTACAAACGTAAAGATTATACTCTTGATATTAAAGGTGTAGATGCGTTAGAAGATGCACTAAGAACCTATGTAACAAAACAACTAGAGCAAAACTCTATCAAGCTGCAAGATATATATGGTTGTAATCCATATCAATTTAGTCCTGGTGAGTTAGTAATATTCTCTGGTGATACTGGTCTTGGTAAGACAGCTTTTATACAAGACTTAATTGTAAAAGCAAAACAACAGACATTGTTTTTGTCGTTAGAAATGAACGAACAACTTATTTTTAGACGATTTGTACAAATTGCTACAAACAAATCTAAAGAGTGGGTTCTTGAACAATACAAGACTAATCCAGACTTTAGTATTAAAGATAAGTTAGATCATGTCCAAGTAATGACAATAGCACCAAGGATAGAATCTATCAAGAAAGTAGTAGCAGAATATGAACCTAAGGTTCTTGTTGTAGATACTACAGACGAAGTTGAAGTTGATTTTGTTAAAGGTGAAATTGAAAAACAAAATGTAGTTATTGGTGCATTAAAACAAATAGCACAGAAAACTAATATAATAATTATAGCAATTCATCACTTAAACAAAACATCGGCAGCTAACAATGTTATTAACTTGCATTCTTTAAAAGGTAGTAGTAACGTTGTACAAAAAGCAGATAAGGTTGTATTGATTAAAGGCAACAGAAACGATCCAGCAAGAGAGATTACATCAGTAAAATCTCGTGACGAAGGTCAGTTCAAGATGTTAGCAGCATTCAATGCAACTAATATGACATTTAAACAAATAAACGGAGGAAATACATATGTTGAAGAAGTTGTTTAGCGCACAATATGTAGATAAAAACAATATACAAAAAGCAGAATTACGTTTGCTTAAGTTTATTGTATTGTCCACACGAATGGATAATAATTTCGGTAACCACTTATGGTTCGATACCAGATTCGGTCCAATGGAGTTTTCATTTGGTCTAAGATACTGGGACGAGTCACCAGAAGCTATTAAGAAATACGAGGAAGATTTCAACATCGTTAGTATGCAAGGAAATCTTGGCGGAAGTGACGCATAAAAATAAAGTACGTGGTAACAATCTCGAACGTGAGATAGTAAACACAGCTAAGGACATGGGCATGTATGCAAAACGTGCCTATGCTTCCGACGGTAGATCGTTAGGAAAATCAGAAGTAGTTGATGTGATAGTAGAAGATACTACAATACAAGCAAAACGAAAAAAGAAAGTTGCTCAATGGTTGTATCCAGACTATCACGGAGACGATGTTGATGCAGTTGTTACACGTATGGATAGAAAAGAAGCTCTTGCTATAATACCATTAAAGAGATTCTTAAGACTATTACAAATTGAAAAGGAGAATCGTGATGGATTTGAACAAGAAAGAAGCTGAAGCTATACTATCAATAGCTAAGAAAATTATTGTTGCAATAGAAAAAAATAACAATAAAATTGTAAGATCAACCGAAGATAGGCTTGATCACGATGATATTGATTTGACTGGTGTTAGAGCACCAGAAAAATGTGAAGAATGTAACGATTAAAGTTGTTATTTACCATATAACAAAACTGCCCGCTTATGAAAATACATGTTTGGTTGGCTACTAAAACAAGACATAACTTAGTCGCTATGTCTTCGTATTTATGTATAAATAATCTTAAAGAGATTATAACGTAAGCGGGCGGTTCGAAAGGAAAGCAAATATGGACAAAAAAGAAAAAGAAATGTTTATAAATGAAACGAAAGAACTAATAAGTTTGACTGAACAAGCAATAAATCTTTTGACCACAAAACATAAAAGGTTAAAAGATTTGTTGCGTATTTTAAAAAAATAATTCCTATGCCGTATGAAAAAGACGTCAAGTCGTTGGATCTTCGTTTATCTCTCTCTGCTCGGCTTGACGTCTGACCTTTGCCATATGCCACTTAAAGCTATTATATGGTAATCCAGTCTGATATTCCACAGCGTATTTTGGATTGTTAACAGTCTTATATACATCTCTAGCAAATCTACCACCTGGTACATAAGTCCAAGCAGTATACTTCCAGAATGCTTCATAGTCACCATTAACCATACCATTAATGTGTGGTAATATAAATCTACTTGCTGGTGGTGTTATAATTTGCAATGGTGCTAATGCTTGTATTGGATACTGATTAAAAAATGCTTTTTTTCTAGTTTCTTCATCGCCAAATAAAAACTCCGCAGTTTCTTTCATCCAAGACATTGGTGGTGATAATGCATATTCAAATATAGAATAAGCAAACAATGTACCTAGTGCCATTGTCATCATATCATTAGCTACTTGTCTTTGGAATCGTTTTGTAACCTCAAAGTTTGGATGACCTTCTGCTGCCATCATATCTTCAAAGATCACCTTTCTTCTACGTATACTATTCCACGCATACGGCTGAAAACGTGTCATAATACGTCCAAAAGCTGTATTACTAAAGTTAGGTCTAAATGTAGCGTGATAAATAAACTGAGACGCTTCTACGCCTTTTCTAGCACTATCTACTAAAAACTCATCTGTTACTCTTACATTTCCTTCAAGATCAGAATAAATTTCTCTAGCTTTTAAATAATGTGCTAAGAATGCTTTACGTCTCAAATGTTTTTCAGTAGAAGACATAAAGAAACTACCTTTATCCATTACTGCTTTATTAACGTTATATTTTTTAGCTAACTCACCTACAGTAGTATTAACGTATTTATTAATTTTATCGTTTACTTCTTTACTATTACCATATAGTTTTTCAGCTCTAGTATGTGCAGTAACTTTCTTTACTAATTCTTTTAAAAACTTTTTAGCCTGCACAGGTTCATTTGCTTGTATATATGCCAACTCTTGTAATAGATTACCTTCAAGTAATCCTAATGAATCAATCATTTCATGTATATCTTCTCTATTACGTAGTTCTCTAAATTCAAACTTACCTGTTTGTTTATTAAATAATTTAAACTTTTGACCAGCAAATACTTCTTTAATTAAATAATTAGTGTCTCCTGATTTAAAGAAATGATCAAACCCTGTATCAGTAATAATGTTTTGATAACCACCATAGATATTTGTAATAGCTGCTTTAGGACTAAACAATAATGATAACAATTCAAATCTACCTTCAAGATCAGAAATATACTGTGCACGATCTACTAATGCTTTATGTCTAGCTTGTACATTGTCTGGTAATGACGGAAATAGTTTCTTCCCTGTAATACCACCATATACTTTAGATATTCTATTTTCTAGTTTTAATCCTAGATTACCAACACTTTCATCACTAAACCATTGTCTTGGTGTATTATTAATATTGAGTTTGTCTATATTTTCATCTTTAATAAACTCGTTAAGATTCTTAATAGTTTGTGTTTCTAAATATTTAGCAAACTGTTTCTTAACATTTTCATACATTTTTTGTTTTAAGTTTGCCATTTCTACTATTATTTCTTCTTTACGCTGCTCACTTTTAACAGTTTTTAATTCTTTACGTAATGCATTTAATTTATTACCATTAGTAGACTTATACGCTCTAACAATTAATTCACGTTTTTTCATACGTTGTTCACTAGTAGTAGGTATTGATTGCTGCTCTAGATCATATAATAGTTTTTTACTTACTACATCTAGCTTACCAACTTTCCATTCTTGGTCAAAGTTTGCTTTTTGCCAATCTTTTAATAGTTGCATTTCTTTAGCTGTAACACCGTGTACTTCTAATACTCTTGTTGAAGGGAAACCCATATACCCTCTAGTAAAATCAATCATTGTAGCGTGCCATTTTTCAGCGTTTTCACGCATACGTGGATTCTGTTTAGATTGTGTTAAAAACTTATCTAAATAAATTCTACTATACATAGCACCAATGTTTTGCATTAAACCTCTACTTAAACTATTCATATAGTCTAATGGTACATTACCATCACTTCTCCAACCAGGCATAGAACGTTCTAAACGTGAACGTGCGTGTGTTGTAGTACCCATACCAGGATAAGGATTCTTACCTTTTCTAGTGCTAATCTGATTTAACATGTCCATAGCTTCTGGATCTATATATGGATTCTCATACTTGTTTTGCTCAAGAACTTTATTCTCAAGTCTTTGGTATTCTAATTCTTTTGCTTCCTTAAATGTAATTAATCTATCTCTAACATCTTCTGCAAGCTTAGCATCAGTAAGCTGCTTGTAGTTTGTTTTAGCCATAATACGTTCTTTTTCAGTTGGTAGCCATTCTTCTTGAATAAACTTTCTATTAAGTTTTGTATCCATTTGTCCCATTTGTGGAAAGAATCTATCAGATACACCATCTTCTGCAAACTTACCAACTTCACTTGACCATTCACCATACTTACCACTAAATGCTCTAATGTCTCTACGAACTTTGTCAGCCATACTAATAGTTTTCTTACCTTCTTTTATTTTTGTTCTACCTAATGCATTCCAATCTAACGAACCGTTGTTGTTTACATAGTCAGAATACTTATCAAGAATGTGATCACGTAGATTCAAATGAAACTTAATCCATACCATATCATCGTAATGGAAGTGATTCTTTTGTACATCAAACCCAGTTTGTTTATCTGCTTGTAATCGAACAGTTTTATCAAACCATAACAATCTACGTACTTCAATTAATCCGTGTTTGTTTAAAAACAATTGTGCCATACGTTGTTGCCAATACTTTGGATGACCTTCTGGTAATGTAGTATTAGAAAAAAACTCTAATGGAAATGTAGTTTGCTGCTCAAATAATTTACCAATGTTTTTATAATTACTCTTAATCATACTATTTAAAGAGTATTCCATAATAGGTTGTATTACTTCAGTTCTAATTATATCAGCATACTCTAAAGGTTCTACGTATACACGATCACCTTTTGAGTTAGTATAATAAAATTTTTGGTTGATTTTTTTAATTTCAGATTCTGCTTTTTCTAAACGTTTAATTAAATCTACCTGCTCTTCAGCAGTTGTTTGACCTTTCTTTGGTCCAAGATTATCTTCACCCAATGTATGTTTTACTGCTGCGTATTCCCACAATGCATTACCGTGATCTTTATAACCTTTCTGAGATTCGTTTAATACTTTTTTTACTAATCCAATATACTTAGTATTAAAGTCTGATAGCTGATTAGCATTTACGTGTAAACGATATATTGTTTCTGCTACAGTCTTTAACGTAGATGTAGGTACAGTAATACCATACTCTTCCATTTGACCAGTCTTTTCGTTGAATTTTAATACTCTATCAAATTGTAAACGTTGTTCAAACGGTGCTAGTTCTTTATTAAGTCTTTGATAAATACCAAGCACTTGGTCTAATTTTTTAGGATCACGCAAGTGTGCTCTACTAGGATTTAATGCATTAATTTCATTGGTAATTAACTCAGATAATCTAAAAGGTTCTAGTTCTTGTATATATGGATACTTATTGTTTTTCTTTTCAAAACTTTCTCTGCTTTTATACTTTTGTATTTTTTGTGTTTTTTCATTGTATCCATAAATAATAGTATCAGAATCTTTTAATATCTTAGCCTCAGTTTTATCTGCAACTTCATTTACTAATTTAGAATTACCCTTAGCCCAGCTATCTACATACACTTTGTATTGCTGTGATATATTCATAAACTCTTCTTTTGTATTTTCTTTAGCACGTTTTTTATAGAACTCATCAAAAGTATCTAACGGTATATCTTTAGTAATATCAGCTTTTAGAGTGTTTTCAGCTTCTTGTAACAACTCTTTATTACGTTTAATTTTTGTTAACACATCTTCTTTACCATACTTATTATTCATCATCTTCATAAAAAATCCAAAACGAGTACCATCTATATTTTGTATAAAGTCTGATGTTCTATCAATACGTTTTAAGAAAAATGAATACTCACTTGGTAAATTAAACAATAGCTTTTCATTACCAACTGCAGTCTGTGAATAAATTAAATTTTTAAACTCATTTAAATTTTCTTTTAGTAGTGGCGTCTGTGATTTCTTTAATGGTTTTAAACTATCTATCAAAGCATCTAACTTAGCTGGATCTGTAAGAACATCTAAATCGATTAAATCGGGAACCATTTTTTTTGTTTTGAGTACAACTTCTTGACCAGGTTTTGCATCTACTTTAGATTGCCTACCTTTTGGTGGTACATTCAAATCGTCCATTATAACTTCTTCAAACTTATCTAACTCTAATTCTTGACGTAATTTATCAATACGTTGTTGTCTAGATTCTTGTGATAGCTTCAATGTTTCATATCTAGCTTTAGACATATACTCTTTATTTCTAGCACGTATTGCCCAAGTCTGTTCACGATCAGGTAACTGTCCAGTAAATTCAGCTTGTAAAGAACCTCTAAGTGCGTATAGCCCTTCTAATCTATTTGATTTGTTAAAAAACTCACCAAGTTTTTCTTTTTGTTCTTTCTCTTTTAATAGTTCATTAATTCTACTATTTACTCTTCTTAAAAACTCAAAACGATTCTCACCTCTAAATCCTACAAAGTCTGATTTAATTAATGGTGTTGCTATATAAAATACATCAAACAAATCTTCTACTCTATTAAATGCTTCTTCTGGTAATGGTTTACCTTCTTCTTTTCTTCTATTAGATAACTGTTCTAACTGTTCTCTAAGTATTATTTTAGTGTAAGCTATTTGATCACCGTAAGAACGTCTGTTATGTTTTTTGAAATACTTTTGGTCGTTCGTAAATGATTGGTATAATCTATTACGCTGCTCAAATGTAAGCTCTACTACTTGTGTAATAAAATCATCTACAGACTCACTAGTCATTTCTAATTCTTTCATTGCATATTGTTTAAAGTCATTAGACTTTTTTAATGCAGAAGACAAATCAATAACCTGATTTAGTTTATTCCATAAAAATGTTTCATATTCTACAATGTTATCAAACTCTTTAGGGTTTAATCCTTTCATAAAATGTTCTGAAAAATCTTTTATACCTACTTTACGATATATTGGATGACTAATAATTTGTTCAGAAATATCTTTTAACAATGCTACGCTTTGCTCTTTACTAAATCTATTCCAAGGATTTAACTCCAAACGTAATCCAATGTATTGATCTGCAATCAATCCTAAATATGATTTAGCATCTTGTGTTTTTTCAAGGTAATGTGTAGCAGTTTCTTGAACATCTAAAGGCATATCTGTTTTACGTCTACTACCAAATACAAGTTTATGCATATTTTTAATAGCTTGTCTACGTGCTTCCATTTCACCAGTCTCAGCACCTTCATACATCCATTCATATCTAGCACGCATTTTACGTAACGCAACAATAGGTAAATCTATATTAGACAAATCTGCAGCGTCAATGTATGTATTCAACATAACATTTCTATCAATAATTAATTCATTAAATGCATTTAAATAATTATCACGCATTTTACCTTTTGTTTTAACATCTGTACGTGGCGTATTGTCTTCGAGCTGTCTATTAATATCTAACTCTAATGCAATCTGATTAACACCATTAGTAATTAAACCAATAGAATCTTGAGACATAGTTGATATTTTACCATTTCTTAACTTAGCTCTTGTATCTAATATGTCTGCTAAATGTTGTTTTTTTCCTTTACTTTCTGATGGTTCTGCATTTGCTAATTCTCTACCACGTTCTGGATCTTTCAAGTCTACTGTATCTTTTTTACCATTCTTTCTACGAACTAATTGGTCTTGTATAAAAGATTGTTTATATGCAGTAGTTAATTCTTTTGGCAATCCCCAGAACATATGTGCAGAGTCAATATCTTTATCAGCACCAGACATCATAAAATCATTATATTCGTTGGTAATTAATGAAATACCTTCACGTGTCTTAGCAAATCCAACAAACTCTCCTATACGAAAACCACCATTACTAATCATAGGTGAACGTATAAATCCTACGTTTTTACGTACAAAATCATATTCTTCAAAGTCACGCTGTGCTCTTTTTGTTGTAGGATTCTCTTTCATTTCTACCCAAGTATCCCAAAACTTACCAAGTGTCATTGTTTTTTCGTTTTTCTTACCTTCGTATACAGTAACCTCTATAACATCTCTTGCACCCTCATTCATCATAAATTCGTTGTTTGCTAGACCTTTCTTAGCTTTAGAGTACTTTTGCTTACGTCCACTAATTAAAACGTCATATAAGCCCAATTTAGAGCTATATGAGTGCCTAATACGTGGTCTAGTAAGTCTTTTAGCTACATATTGCTTAACTCTTTCATTAATATATTCTCTAACGCCAGGTCTTAAATATGTACCAGGATCAAAATTTGTATCAATTAAATAATCTTCTACTAGTTGTCTATTGTATGTATTAGTTCTATAATCAGTCCATTCTTGCATCGCTTGTTTATCAAAATCAGATAAACGTTCTATTTCTAAAATTTGTTTAATAATACTTTGTGCTGCTTTACTATCAGGTCTTTCAAATAATATTTGATCTAGTAGCTTAATGCTTATATCGTCTATCCTACCTGATAATTCTTTGTTGCCTAAGTATTCTTTTTCAGCTAATGCTGTAGCTTTAGGATCACCAGCTGCTGCTTTAGAAACTAATTCTTCCCATTTATTCCAATAATCTCTACCTACTTTGGTATTTGGGTCCATTTCAAATGTGTTTATATTAGACATAACCTGCTGCAATAGTTTTTGATTACCTATCTTTTCAAAGTTTTCATACACATTTAAATTCAAATAGTTATCTTCTATTTTAGATTTAAATACATTCAACTTACCAACCAGCTCAAACTCTTTGGTTTTTTCATTCCAACGTACTTTTGTTGGTTCTACTCCAGTCATTTCTTTAATACCAGAAACGTAATGTATTTTATCTAAATTGTGTTTTTCTGCAAATGCTTGCCAATAACTATCCATTTTAAAATCAGCTGTTTTATTAATAATCTGTCCACGAACACCGTACTCTGGTCTAAATAATCCCAACGTTTTAAACACGCCTGTACGAGGATCATATCCATAATTATCTTTTACAATTTCAAATAACTTTTGATGTGTCATAGTTACACCATCTGTACCTGAATTGTTTTCTTTCAATGCTTTACCCATATTTTTTACGCTACTTGGTAAATCTTCTATAACGATATGGTTAAATGTATCTCCTTCAAATCGTGAAAATCTACTCATAGATATTTGACTTAAAGGTTCATATTCTGGTATAGCTCCTAACTTGGCAAATCCTATATCATTAAATTTATCTTGTAAACGATAAGTACCAGATTCAATACTTTCTAAAACTTTTTTATTGTGTGCCTCAACACGTTGTATTAACTCTGGATTATCTTTAGCAAACTGTTCATACAAATCATTGTTAGCTTTACTAGAACGTTTACCATACAAAGTAATATAAGTATTCTCAAATATTGGTGTCATATCAATATCTGTATAACGCTTGTCATTTAAAAATCTTTCTATTACTAAAGGATCTAGAGATAATTTAATATCAGTAAAATTCTTAGGATTGAATACGTCCATATCTACTTGACGTGTTCTTGTTAAGTTTTTGTATCCAGCAAAGTATTCTGGATTTAATGCTATTTCAATACCAGAATGATGTTTAGTACGTTTCTGGAATTTAGTTACACTTTCATACGGTTCTGTTTTTACCCACTCACGTATTAAATCTTTAGTAGGAATTTCACCTAATCTAATTAATCCTGTTTCTTGCATACGCCACATTAATGTAGCAATATTACTTTTATATCTACCTTTAGTAACTGGTATCTTTAATTCATTAATTAAAAAGTTATTTAATGCTTTAATATCTTTTAACTTTGTGCCTCTTGCCCAAGGATATGCTCTGACTTGTATTCTACCAGTCTCACCATTAGCAGCGTAAATAAATGCACCTTCTTTTTCTAGCTGCTTAGCCATATTATTTAACTGTTTATCAGTCATATGTTCTGCTAATTGCAATGGTCTAATACGATTACCTTTGCTATCTGTTTTACCTTCAGGTATATATCTAAAAATATCTACAGATAACGGTGCAACATTTTTGACTCTTGGTCTATTCTTGTATGAATTAGATGCGTAATCCCAATAACGTTCTAAAATACGTGCAGTTAAATACTCGTAATCATAATGTAATGTATTACCCTCTTTGACACTAAAATTGTTATTTTTATTTACACGACTAGAACCATGTGTAGGATTACCAGCTTTACTACCACCAATAGGTTTATCATAAGAATCTGTTTCAGGTGCCTCTTTTTCTAATGTAGGTTCTAGATTTTTATCTTTTGATAATGCACCTTCTCCTACAATGTAAATTCTAGCAATAGGAAAACGATCTATTTCTTTTAAATAATGCGCAGTTTGTATTAACTCTCTTTTTTGTTTATCACTTACAGTAATTCTATATTTACCAGATACTTCTTTAACAAAAGCGTTAATATCATAGTTTACATCATCAATAGTTTTTTTAAACATATTGTGTAGATCTTGCACACTAGCGTCTTTGTTTCTACGCTTTACATCTATAAAAATATTTTTCAATGATTTTTGTTTCGGTAAATGTTCAGACAACGGATCAACTTCTTGTACTTGATACTCAATAGTTCTACCGTCTTCTAATGTAATAGAATCTAATCTAAATTTTTTCTTTTCAATATCTTTAGCAACTTGCTCTGTATCGCCTATTTGGTTTTCTGTACGATTAGCTATAATGCTTTCTTCTATTTCAGCCTTTTGTTTATCTAAAGCATCGTACATTTCTCCTAGTATTTTCTCTTTAGCTTTACGATCTGTTTTAGCTTTCTGCTCCATTTCAGAGGTAATAATACCTTTTTCTTTTAACTCTTTATATGTTTCTGCATATGCTAATATAATATCGTTGTATTGATTTACAGTATAATCTATCTGCTGTTGTTGTATATTTTTTAAATATCTACTCCAGTATGCTTGATACTCAGGACTTTCATTTTGATACCAAGGTTGTTCAGTAAGCCAGTTTCTAGCTTTTTTCATATTGTAATCTCTTGGTATTGCATTCATAGAATTATAAATATCTCTTGTAGCTCTATTTTCAAATGATGCTCTACTATTTACACTAAAGAATGCAGCCATTAATGTTTCATATATTTGGTCTTCTAATGGTAAATCGTTTAACTCAGAAGTAACAGTACCATAAGAAACACCTGCACCACCACGCATAATAAAGTTAATGGTATTATATTGATCTATTCTATTAGGTTGCGTTCCTAATGCTTTAGCAAATCCACGAACTACTCTTTCTCCAGAACCACGAACTACTGCGTTACTACTACCTAACATTCTACCAATACTTACATACTCACCAATAGTACCAAATATACTACCTGCTACGGCACCATGTACACCAGCCATAGCCATTCCTTTAAATCCTTCACCTCTAGTACCATAAGGTTGTGCAGACATAGCCATTAGCAAACTTAAGTGTATAGATTGATTTACAATATTTTCTACTGCTGCTTTATCTATATACTTGCTTTTGAGTATACCTTTGTTCATATACTCTAAAATTCTTACGTTATTGTTATGTAAACCTTTTGTAGCTTGTTTCTGTATAAAGTTAGCTGCTAATCCAGGTATAGATACTACACCATATAGTTTTTGTCCAGTAGCAGGATCAATACCTGTTGGTGTAGGTGATGCTAATTTTGTAGCTCTAGCAAACCTATCCATAGCTTTTTGTATTTTTAGATTACTGTTTTGCCAATCTTGAGATTTGAGTTCTATACGTTCTGCTACTTTTTCTAAACGTTTGTTGCCGCTTTTCTTAGCTTTTTCTTTCAGTCCACGACTTACGACACCAGCAGCAGCTCTACCACCAGTAATAGTTGATACTACTAAACTTGGTGCTAATCCAATCAAATGTCCTATGTTATTAGCAATACGTTCTGTAGATGTGTCAGGTGTATCTGCAAAACCAAAAGTTGTAAAACCTTCAATCAATCCAGATACGGTCTGTGCTAAAACTCCGTCACTACGCCCTTGTCTACCTTCCGTAAGGGGTAAGCCTGCCTCATTGATTTTAGTCTCCATAAAACGTAAACTACGGGTGTCAAATGACGTAGGAGAACGGTCATAGAATGATTTAAGTCCTCTTGCAAACTGAAATTCATCTATTCTACCGCCTTCAAGTTCTTTTTGAAGTAGCGTTATTCTGTTATCTAGTTTAAACATTTATCGTTGTAATGCCTGTATCCAGGTATTTAACATCTTAATAGAATCACCGTAATACTGTTTGTAGTTTTCTATATTTTCTTTAGAAGTGCTGCCAAACTTAGTATCTTTCATTAAACGCTCTGCTAATGTTTTAGCTTCAATTAGGTCTTTCAAAGCTTCTTTTTGTCTTGATCTGTTAATACCACCGAACTTGTCTTCCAATGCATATTGTGCTTGCATAGTAGCTAAGCCTAAAGATGATGAATATGCATTCTTTGTAGCAGTTGCTAGCTCCATTCTTTGCTCAGGAGAACGACCAAAAAATCTATCTCTTTTAGTATTTTTGCTAACATTCCCTACAATTTCATTAATATCAAACTCAGGAGTTGCTCCGCTTTGTAAAACATTTCTCATAGCAAATCCTTTTTGATTATCAACTACCATTTGTGCATACAAACCATCGTTTTGCATATTTAATAAATTTCTAGCAGCTAACATACTTGCTGGATCTTGCATATTTAATCCACCGTACAAAGCATTAAATCCTTGTTGTGTAGAAGAATGTTCTTCTTGGAACTGAGGACTTACACCAGATGCTTCATAAATAGCTTTTAAAACTTCTTCTTGGTTTCTTCTTTGGTCAAATAAAGTATCACCTCTTCTCACCATATTTCCAGTTTCAAAATCATATTCTCTTGCACCTAATTGTTGTCGTTTTCTTTGCATACCAGCACCTTCTGGTGCAAAAAAACCACGAGATGCATCAAATATAAGATTTCCAAAAAATCTACCTTTTTCATAATCATAATTATTTTCATCAAGAAACTTTTGAAATTTAGTTTGACTATCTGCTATTTTCTTTGCATTGTTAGCAAACCATTCTGTATCATTGTCTCTTCTTGCTTGCCTCATTTCTTCATCAAACTTTTTATCTCTTTCGTTTAATCCTTGATTATATTCATTAATAGCATTTGTTGATTTTGTAGTTACAATACCTTGAGTGCTTATTCTTTCAAGAAAATCTTTCTGACCTTCATCCATTTCTGTTAATCTAAAGTCTTGTCTATCTTCCAACTCCTCCATTTTAAAATCTTGAAGTTGTTGATTAAGTCTCATTTGAGATTGTTCTTCAATTTTAACTCTTTCTTGAAAATCGGGTTCACGTATATCACGCATCAATCCCGACAATGATTGACTCGTAATACTTAGTGCATTTAAAAAATCTGTTTGATAGTTACTCATTATCCTACATTTCCTTTCTTAATATTGTCTTGCATTTGTAAAGCTTCTACAGAAGGAAGACTAACTCCTTGCTCTAGTGCTTGTGCTCTTAATTGTCTTTCAGCTGCATCTATAGTACCTAAACGTTGTTCAAGTGCTTGTGACTGCTGTAATAAACTTGCTTCACCTTGTAATCCAATAGCTGCTAATCTAGACGTTGGATCTCCTAACGCTGGATTTGAATATCCTGCTAAACCAGCTCTACCATAACCAGACATATCAGCCATATATCCAGCTCTAGCTTGATCTACTTGCAATCCTTGTTGATCAAATCTTAGTCCAGCCATTGTAGCCGCATCTTGTCTATACTGACTATACAATGGTTGTAAATCTAAAATACCCTTACTAGTCTCTGATGCAACTCTACGTTGACGTGCTTGTTCTCTTTTTTTAGCATCGTGTGCTATTACACCACCAACTAATGCTCCTATTGCATATCCCCAAGCCATTACTTTACCTCCTCTTGGTTGCCAAATGGTTTAAATTCTAAATTAGGAGAAATAGCCTTTAACCAATTTAATTCTTTAAAATATGGTGCATACTCTTTTGACATCTCTCTTTTTAAAGAATCTAATTCATCCATTTGTTGTATAAAAACATCATCTTCCTGCTTCGGTTGTTCAGCAGGTTGCACCATTTCTTTATTCATTTCTTCAGCCATTATCTATCTCCTTTAATCTTTTTATTGCTGTTACAAAATCTTCTACACGTACTGGTGTTTGTTTATACCAACGTGAATGTCTACCCGAATCCTTGTCTGCATACATTATTTCATCAATAGCACGATCATATTCTTTATGACATAAACATTTCCAAGCAGTCGGAAACTTCTTAGTCCAACTTCTACCTAACTGATAATTAACAGATGTTAATGCTATAACAATATGTTCATCGTCTGTAGATAGTATACTAGCTTGTTTTTTAGCTGCTTGTAAAGCAGTGGTTATATCTTCCATATACCATTCTTTAATCTTGTAGTCATCTACTTCAGTTCCAACAGGGAAATCTTCCTGTTCTTGTTTTGTAAGTAAATGCCCAATACCACAAGTAGGTTTATTTAATGTATCAAGATATACTTCGTTTTTATATCCTTCACGAAGTTTCATATGTTCATACAATTTTTCTTCAAATGTTTTTTTATTTATTGCCAAAGCCATATCCAAATCTTGCTCCCATATAGTTTCTAGTAACATTATTTACTGCTTGTCTATTATTCATATAAAAATCGTACATATTATTAAAATAACCCATTCCTTGCATAAATATATTTCTATTTACAAAATCATCATTTGTATTAGGTTGAGTCATAGCTTGAGTGCTAACAACTGGCGGTTGTTGACCCATTACTGGACCAGGAGTAACGCTATTTTGTTGATTAATAACATTAGGACTTATCATTCCTCTTCCCATAAATCCACCAGGCATTACTGGAGCTTGTGGATTGTACTGATTAATTAATCCAGTAGGATTTTGATATGTATTAAAACCTTGAGATGTAAACATATTTCCTACATTTACAGTAGGAGTATTTTGAACCGTTCTACCTTCATTGTCTATTGAATAGTCTTTCATGCCATTTAAATAAAAAGCTCTCAGCTTTATTCTGTCTTGAAAGTTTTTCATTTTTCTTTCACCAAGATTTTGACCATCTATAATTATATCATCTCCAGCTTGAAATTGACGTAAAGATCTTTGAGTAGGTTGTCTAAGAGTTTGTCTAATATATCTTCTAAAGTTTCCATAACCTCTTTTTTCATCGTCTGGCAAAGCGTTCCATTCAGCTCTTTTTGCTTTTCTTTGAGAAAACATTTCTTTTAAACCTTCAAATCCTTCCTGCAATCCTTCTTGTATAGCAGGAATAGTTTCTGCTACTTGCCCACCTACTCTAGCACCCATAATCATACTAGGTATATAAAATAACGCTTTACCTAATGCACTATCTTGAAACTCTCTTCGTTCTGCTAAATTGCCTTCACCAATACGCAGCATTGTATCGCCAACAACACTATTAGGTGTTACTCTTTCATCACTACCATTTGCCATTATACTTCCTCCAAATCTGTTTTCATCCATCTATCAGCAACTTTAATATATAAAAAACTACCAGCATCGTTTTCCACCACAACACGATCACCACTAAATCCATCTCCGTTATCTGGTACTTCTGATTGTACCTTTATAGGTGTTTCCATAGAATTTTCTACTTCACTTACCTTAGAAGATTGTTCTTTTAAAATATCTAATATACTTTGTCTCATTATCTAAAACTCTTAGTTTTTTTAGCAATTTTTTTAGGTTGCTTACTATGTTGCTTACCTTTTTTAGTATCTTTTCTTTTTTTACGAGTAGTTGCAGCATACTCTGCACTACTCAAACTTTTTATAGCAGCATCTGGTAAATAACGTTCACCAGTCTCAGCAGACGGTTTGCCAGACTTTGTACGCCATTTTTGTTTAGTCCATTTATCTAAACTTTGTTGCGATTTAGCCTTAGCCATTATTTATATCCTCCGCCTGCTGCTTTGTATCTTCTAGCTAATAATTGTGCTTTACGTGCAGACCATTGTCCTGGTTTGCCTCCTTTACTACCAGCTTTAATTTGCTCAAACAAACGTTTACGCATACCTGGTTTGGTATAATTACCAGCTTCGTTTACTCTACTTTTTTTTGCCATTTTTTTTCTTTTTCATTATTGCGTTTTGTAATTTCTTAGGCAACTTCTTTTGTTTAGCAGTTAATCCTTTGCCGTTCATTTTCTTTCTTCCAGCAGCTTTTGCTTTTTTAGAAGGTCTACCTCTTTTACTTCCGTATGTTCCTTTTCCGTAAGGCATATTTTACTCCTTTACCATTTTACTTTATGCGACCAATATCTAGCACTTAATTTGCTTGGTTTAGCATCTTGTGCATTGTGTCTAGCATAATATGATTTACGTCTTGCTTTATCTTTTTTACTCTTTGGATTTTTACCAGCTCCTCTTACGCCTTGCTGTCCAAATCTTATTAACTTTGTTTTATCTCCAACTTTAGCTACCACTACGTGTGATTTCTTAGGATGATTAGGTGTTCTTTTAGGTTTATTATAACCAGACACACCTGCTCTTGCTAGTTTAGGATCTTTCTTCTTAGCCATTACTTTTTTCCTTTTTTAATAGTTTTAATTTTACCATTTTTAGTTCTAGCATATTTATGTGTTTTAGTTTCACGAATTAAAGTTCCTGAATAACGTTTGCCTTTCCACATCCAACTTACAGTTTTAGCCATTATCCTTGTCCTCTTTTACGTTTTTTATAATACTTCTTGCTTAACTTATTACCGTATTTAGTACGTTTGCCACGACCTTGTCTAGTTTTTTTCTTTGTAGGTTTTCTAACCTCTACAGATCCAAAACCTTTTCTTCTCATCTAGCAACCTTTTCTCTAAATACTATTTGTATATCATTTACAGTAAAATCTTTATGTATTGTACCACTACTATCTGCATATAACTCAATACCAAAAGAAGTAACATTCTTAAATAATGAATTACTTACTTTTATTTTTTGTGTCTGAAAATTTGCAGTAGTATTTGTTAATTCTTGGGTTTGACCAGAAACTAAATTATCACTAATCTCTGCACCACTAGCACGTACACCAAATCCTTTAATTAATACATTTTCACCACGTTTGTAGGTAATGTATATGTTTACAATACTTTTATTAACACTAGGACTGTCCATATCATATTCTTTAGATTTAAACAATACTTGTCCATTAGCTGTAAAAGCAGCAGGATTGTTATTCCATTTACGCAATCTAGATCCATCATTAGGAGAGTTGGAGTTGCGTTCTATAGCATATACCAAGTCTCCATTGTTTATATTTACAAAATTAGTTATATCAGCATCTGATGCTCTTGATACAACATTAGAAGAGTTAGCATTGCTATCAAAGTTTTTACCTTCACTCCAACTTTCTGATTTCATATCATACTTTAATATTTGACCAGACGGATTGCTAATTACTAATTCTTTAGATTCAGGTAAATATCCTATAATACTTTCTGTAAATCCAGCATCTACTGTAGAACCTCCTAATTTGTCGTATACGCTCGTAAAACGACCTTGCCCTAGCTTAGATAAGTCTAAGTCTAACAAACGTTGACCATCGTACATATAAACGCCTTGTCGATTAAACCAGGCAACAAATCCAGGACCAGTTGTTACGTGATATGAATGTTCACATCCTTTATACTCTAATTCTACTTCTAAAAACTCAAGATCTCTTTGACAATTTACTACAAATAATTTATTCTTTTTAAATTGTAGCAATTTACTGTTTATTGCAGCTAAATGTATTATTTCATCACCATCTTCTACTGCAACATCTAAAAAACTATTAGTAGGAAAATAATCAAATTTATTTGGCAAAGATTTCAAAACTCTGTCATTTTTAGTAATTAAATTATTATGTTCATCATAATAAGTAACATTACCAGCATAAACTCTTCTATTTAACATAACGCTAGTTTCAAATGTAGTTCCTTGTCTACCAATACCACTTGGTTTTTTAGATCCTGTATATGGTTCTGTAACTGCCAAAGAAGATATAGCTAAAGGTTTTAAAACACTGTAAGCAGAAGTACTTGTTGCAGTTCCATTCCAACCATCTTCTGGAAAAATAAATTGATTATTGCTAGTAGTAATATCTTTTACTCTAAATGAAGCATAATCTTGTTCTCCTCCCAATCTTAATCCTTTTTCGTAATCTACTTCGCATAATAAATACTTAGCTCCTACATTACCAGTATCATTTGAAGTAGCACCTACATTAACATAATTATTAATTCTAGCCCAATACACTTTAAATCCTGCTACTCTATTAGCACGTTCACCCATTCTACCAACAACATGGATATATAATTTTTGATTTCTGTCTGTGCTACCAGCTGCCGTAATACTTTGTTTTGCTATTCCTATAAACACTGGATAAGATTCTTGAGAAATTAATCCATCCTGAGACTTATAAACTAAAGAACAAAATAATCCATATCTAAATGTATGACTTACTAAAATAGAACCACCAGTATCATCTGATGTCGAATCAGTAAAATGAGCCATAAATGCCATAGAACCTTTATCTGTTCCATGACTTGGATAACTATCTAGTTCTCCGTATAAACTATCAGAAGCGGAAGTATCAAATAAATTAGCATTACTTATTTGTTGTACATTATTTACACTGTAATTATCAAATAAAAATACTTCGCTTTTATTTGTTGGATCAAAAAAGTTAGAAAAATGCAAATCTTCTACATCGTAATTTGATGTATTCCCTTTTAAAGGAGCTAAATCCATATTAGAAGTATCGTATAGTTCTTGAGTATTTGTAATTGCATCTGTACTAGTAGTTCCCAACTTTCTTTCATAATTATAATATTCAAAAATTTTTGATTGATTTGTACCTGAAGTTGACTTTGGTATTATTCTTGTTGATCCGTCAATTGTGTACATACTTATATTACAAGCACTATTTCCATATTCAATAGTTTTTGTAGCTAAACTACCAGTCGAAGTAATATCTACAATACGTACTTTAGAATCTGAAAAATCATTTATAAATAAATATTGATTAGGACCTACAGATTCGTCATCTACATCTCTATCTAAATTAATATGATGTAATCCAGTTCCATGTTTTAAAAGTGTTATATAGTCGTTACTAGGACCTATATTACCAGTAAATGGTCCATTTACAGACTCTCCAAATACTGTTAACTTACCAGGAATTTCATTGTTCATATTATCTGCACGTTGAAACTCATTAGGTGCTAAGTCTCTTGGAGTAGTCTTTTCATTAAGACCACCACTAAAGTTATTTATATTTAATATCTTTTTTGGCATTTCTAGTTACGTCCATCATTGTCTTTAACTTCTTTACTTTTTTCTTTTTAGCAGTAAAATTATACTTTCTTCTGCTGTTATTTGTAGAAGTGCCTTTTACACTATCTGATATGGTATTACTTGTTTCCATCTATTACTTCACCCCACACAGTTGTCTTACCGTCAATTATCTCTACAATTTCTACTTTGAACTCACCATTTGTAAACCAATCTACAATTGCAAATGCGTGTGCCCAATTATGTAATCTACCACGTAGCCACTTATTATCTTCGTGTGACATATTCTTCAAACATCCTAAAGACCAAGCTGCTATATTACCACCTAGCTTTGTCTGTGTATGTCTTTGAAGATCGTGCGTATGTCCATACATTACATTCTCTCCATACGTTTCTAAATGTTTCTTTGCATGATACGTTGTTGCAAACGCACCGTGAAAGAAAGCTAACTTACCTACCTGGATAGGCAAGTTATACTCCGTATATTTATATCCTCTTTCTTTTATTTTACACGCTTTAAAAAAAGTGTAATCAGAAAGGTAAGGATATTTATTAGCAAAATTATCCAACCAGAGATCGTGGTTACCTTGGAGTAAATACTTTTCTTTACATCCCACTTTTTTAAGCACTTCATCCCACTCATCCAGTCCATTGTTTACTAACCTTATTTCTTCATCTACTAATGGAAGTTGAAACTCAAGTGGTGGTAATTTCTTATCTTTATATCTCCAGGCAGATACAGAATCCCACTCCCCCACATCACCAAGATTTACAAACACTTTTGGTTTTATTTTCAGTATTGCTTTTTTAACACACTCTACTGCAGCTCTATCTTCTAATGGATAATGCTGGTCTGGTATTACGATACCACGTTTTTTAAGTTTCAATGAAACCCCCTATTTTTTTTCTAAAGCTTTTTTAACTTCAGCCCAAAGCTTGTCATCTAGCTTATTAGAAGATTTAGCTACTAACCAATCTCCTAAATGCATAATAACAGCTTTAATTAGTTTTTCTGTTCCTAAACTAGTTAGAACTTTACCTAATATTGGTCCCATTATTTAACCTCGCAATCTTTTTCACAAGCTTCAAGACCTTTCACATATCCCTGATGCTCTATGATCATTTGTTTAACTTCTGCTAATCTTTCGTTAGCACTTTGTATTTCTTGTACAAGTTGATTATGCTGCTCAACTAAAGTATCCATTTTAGTTTTAGCTTCTTGTTTTAGATCTACTTTTTTTTCTTTTGACATTATGTCTCCGTGTTTATTTACATTAATTAAACTTATTAAATTTCTATAATATAAATCAATAAATCTATTTTATCTGTTTTTTGATTTTATCAAAAACTTCTCTTTCGTCGAATCTCATTGATATACCTGGCTCATATCTTTCAATTTCTTTGCCTTCTTTAAGAATAATAATAGTAGGTACAACCTTAATATTCCATTCTTTTTGAATAACTGCACCTATAGCTTTATTCGTTAAATCTATTTCTGCTACATAACAAAGATCTGCTAACTTTTCTACTTTAACTCTATTGTTATAGTTCCATGCAGCATTTACTTGTACTACAGCACATTTTTGTATATTCAATGCTTGTATCTCTTGAAAACTATCCAAAGATACTGATTGCGATAATAGCGATGATGTAAAGAGTCCAAGACCCAATAACCACGTATTTATCCATTTTTTCATAATCAAACCTCATTATTTATTATTCATATCTATAAGTGTTTGAGTAATAGCTTTTGTGTCTTCTTTAATATCATCTACTTTCTCTTCTAACTTATCTACTTTATTTTCAGTATTTAATATAGAATCACGAATCATTTGATCTTTCAAATCATAC
>TARA_R100000329_G_scaffold40848_1_pt1 | contig 42067 bp, 25 predicted proteins | sample TARA_R100000329 | Tara Oceans TARA_R100000329 (sample SAMEA2620783) | marine metagenome | biome: marine biome (ENVO:00000447); feature: surface water layer (ENVO:00002042); material: "saline water (ENVO:00002010), including plankton (ENVO:xxxxxxxx)" | depth 5 m | reverse complement strand
GATGTACAGGGCAAACGTGCCGTTTAGCCTCACCAACAACATAGAAGATTTGGGTCCAAGACCTCAACAACCCCAGTCTCCTGCAAGCATTCCACTTCCGCAAAGCGTTACACCTTCGTATCAACCATCAAACAACCCCTTCCCTGAAGAAGCACCGACTTTTTTCAGCACGAATCAACGTGCAGGTGGTGCTCAGTACAACCCTCAGCAAAACATCTTTCCTCAAGCAACCTTGGGTGCTATGGCTCAGCAACAACCAACGCAACAATTCGCCCCTGCCCCGGTAACTGCTCCCACACAACCAGTTGCGGTACAACCACCAGTGACCGCTCCGACCGCTCCTCAGCAACCTCAACAGGGGCAGCAACCGCAGCAGCAAGGAGTGGGTAATCAATTCATGCCACCGGGCCAACCGGGTAATACGTACATGCCAGTTACAAACTCCGCTGACCCATTTACTCACGCCTTGAACTACTTGCTGAAGAGGATGGGCTGATGTCCGACATGGAAGAGTTCATCCATGAGATGGACCGGCAGATGTCTGCCAAGTCGTTCAAGTACTTCTTCACTGAAATCCTTGGCTTCGATTACTCAGGTCACCACGAATCGTGGGACAACGGACTTGCCAGTAACAGATACTACTGTGTGAAAGCAAGCCGTGACCACGGCAAGTCTGTCTTTTTCATGTCCTATGCCCTGTGGATTGCGGCTTTTCAGCCCAACACTCACGTCATGATTTTCTCGCACTCGCTTGAGCAGACGCTTGAGCACATGCGGTTTATCCGCAACAACATCGAATCCACACCATGTTTGCGTCACCTTACCCCTGAAGGCCGACCATGGCGCAAGACGTACTTTGAGTTCACTAACGGGAGCCGTATGATGGCAAAGTCCGTGGGCGGTGGTACCCGTGGTTTCCACCCAAACGTTGTGGTGTGCGACGACATTCTGTGGGGCACAACCGGTACGGAGTTGCAGCGTGCGGCTGACTGGTTCTATGGTGTTCTGCTTCCTGTGCTCCACCACACGGGCCGCATGATGATTGTCGGTACACCGTTCAGTTACAACGACCTGTACGCTGAACTGGAGGAGCGTGAGGCGTTCACCGTTGAAACCTACCCTGCAATTGACAACGAGGGCAAAGCCCTGTGGCCTGAGCGATGGGATTTGGAGTCACTGGACCAACGGCGTTTGTCCATGCCCGCCATTCAGTTTTCGCGTGAGTACTTGTGTGAGCCGATTCACGACGTTGCCAGTATGTTTCCCAATGACATTTTGGAGAAGGCTCGGGACAAGAACCTTGTTTTGCTTGACCGCGCTGAAATGGAGCACGACGAAGAAGGCGAACCAATGGGTGTCTTTGGTCAACACTTCATTGGGTGGGACACGGCTATTGCGTCTGACAAGAACGCTGACTTCACGGCTATGCTGGTGATGCGGGTGCTGCCCGGTGACAACCAAAAGCAAATTGTCGGTATTGTTCACGAAAAGGGACTGGGTAGTGCAGCGCAGAAAAAGCACATTTTGCTGCTCAACAACCGTTTCCAACCGGACCTGATTGAACTTGAAGGCAACAACTTCCAACGTATGTTCGCTGCTGAACTGCAAGACATGCGTGACGACATTCCCATCAAGACCTTCATGACCACAAGGCAACGCAAGGAATCCATGTTCATGTCTCTCCTCATGGCCTTTGAGCAAGGTCACATTCGTACGCCCTACGGTGACGAGCGCAGCCGTACGTTCACGCACAAGTTGGAGCAAGAACTCAACCGCTTTGGTATGCAGAAAAATGGGAAGTTGGAAAGCGTGGGCACCCACGATGACTTGGCCATGGCTCTTGCGTTGGCCAATTGGGGCACCAAGGAGTTCCGTGGCAGCATTGTGATGCTTGACGACTACATGCCCGGTTTCGGTGATTGGCTCGGTGGAGGCAAAGACAAGAATCAGGGCAACCGGTTTGGAGGGTGGTTGACGCCATGAAATACCCATTTGGAGAGTGGGGCTTTTAACCAATGGTCAAGTGAGTGGTCATTATGTGGGGGAGCGCGTTGGTCGGGGATGCCTATGACCTCCCTGTTGTCTGCGAAGACGCGCTGACCAAAATGGTCGTGAACAACCTCGCTCAGCACCCCGCATTCAATCCACGTGACCTACCGCTTCAGCAGACATCTTCGGTGTACATCAACAAAGAACTGAAGAAGCGTGAGTTCCCAAAGAACGGTGATGGGTGGCTTGAAACCTACTGGGGCAAGGATGCTGATACCATTATTCGTGAGTGCCGCAAAATGCGCCGTCACGACAAAGCCAACCGTGACGAGTACGACGAAACCATTGGTCTTGTTCGACAACTCAAGTCACTTGAGGTGGAGGCAACCATTGGCAACTTGTCATGGTCGGACGGCATGGAAAGCGTCATCAAACAAATGGGACTGACTGACCGCAGCCTCAAGGCGCTGCGCAAGTTCGGAGAGTCCCGCTCAGTGTCGTTGCAGAAGGCATGTCACCAATTCTTGAAGGCCAACACCGTCCTGCAAATGCTCAACGGTAAGGTGGATTGGACGATTGACGACCAACAATCGTGGGTGGATGCTACGCAAATGCAGAAGGATGCTCGCAAAATGTGGCGAAACGTACTACACCAAGTTGATTCCTTGGCTAAGGAAGAGCAGACTGCACTGTACTTTGCGTCTGAGCAATTGGAGGAAAATGGCCATCTCAGTAGCCGTGAGATTATCCGTCGTGGGGTTGGTACTCTCAATCGCAATCTCACGCCTAAGCGGATGAGTTCACTGCTCAAAATGTACGGAGAGGAGTTGAACATCTTCAAGAGCACGTCACGTGGTGACTACGTGAAGTTGGGGCGTGAAGGATTCATCATCAAGGACATTTGGGCATACATGGCAGGCTCGTTGGATTCTGACGGTAGCATCTTCATCAGCGAACGTGGTGACCCACGGGTGACGTTTGTGGCCAGTGGTGATTCAGGCAAGCAACTGTGTGAGGACTTGCACAAGGCCATGGGGTGTGGTCGTCTTGTGACGGACCAAAAGGTGTCGAAGAACACAAAGAAAAGCGTACACCGTCTCATCTTTTCTCGCAAAGACGACATTCGCCGTGTGCTCAAGGCCACCCTTCCTCACATGATGTTGAAGACCACACAGGCACGTGCTATGCTGACATATGTGGATGAAACCGATTCAATGCGCAAGCAGGAGTTGTACCGGCTTGTGACTTTCTCCAATTGGAAAGACCATAAAGCAAAGGCCGACGGTCTGCTTGACAAGTGGGGCATTGATGCCGACACAATTGGTGTGTACGCGGAGGGTGTGTGATGGCTGAAGAAGGACGTATTTCTCGCTTCTTGTCGGGCCTCCGTCGCCCGTTTCGCTCCCGCGAATCGCCCACTCCAACTATGCCGTTGTGGTCGAGCGGCATTCAGGAGCCGGTCATGGCGCAGGGTATCACCATCCCTGCCCTGTACGCGGTCAGCAACGAATCCCTGATTCTGCGCACGGTTCTTTCCAAGTTGCGACAGGAAATGTTCCGTCGTGGTTACTACTGGGAAAAGAAGTTCACATCGAAGTGTACGGTGTGTGACGAAGAGTTCCAACAGGAAATGACTGAGTGTACCACGTGCGGTGGCTCAGTACGCAAACCTGACCCTGATGAGTTGACCTACCCCAAGTGGTTGTTGAATCAGGAAAACTCAATGGAGCAATCTTTTGTTCACCTGCTACATGAAATTGAAAACGACCTCAACATTGTGGACGACGCTTTCCTCATCTTGGTCAAGGAGTACTTCATTGACCCTGAGTCCAAGGACATTGCATTCTATAGAATTAAGGAAATGGTTCGCGGTGACCCCATTTTCATGCGCATTGTCGCTGACAAGCGCGGTGTACGTGGTGGTCGTTTCAAGGTCTGCCGCATCCATCGCAACGAAGTCAAGACGCACGCTGATGACAAGACGTGTGACGTGTGCGGTCGAGAACTTGAGGACGTGCATTACGTCAACATGGCAGGAAGCGGTAAGACGCAGTACTTCATTGAGGGTGAAGTTCTGCACGTGAGCAAGTACACGCCATCAAAGTTGTACGGTCGAAGTCCGGTCAACACCATGTGGCGTCAGGCCATGACGCTTACGGCCATGGACAATTACATGTACACCGCGTACCAAAAGCGCCGAATGCCCAAGGGCATCATTTCTGTCACCACGGACAATCTTGAGTCCATGAAGTCGTTTTGGAAGTCTGTTGATGAAAAGATGGAGCGCGACCCACACTACATTCCACGTGTTGGAATTGAAAGTCAAACGGGTCGCGGTGGTGTGAACTGGATAAAGTTCATGGACACACTTGAGGAGATGCAGTACATTCCTGTCCGTGAGGAAATCCGTAACCGCATTGCTGCATTCTATGGTGTGTCGAGCATCTTCATGGTGGACAACGGTAAGTCCGGTGGCCTTAACAACGAAGGCATGCAGATTCTTGTCACCAACCGTGCCGTTGAGTTTGGCCAAAAGGTGTACACCGATGTTCTGTTCCCGCGCTTGCTCAAGCAAATGAGTGTCAACGATTGGAAACTTACGTTGTACCCCAACGAGGAAGAAGACGAAATTACTCGCCTGCGCCGCGACGAGCAGGAACTCAACGTGGCTCAGCGCATGGCTCAACTGGGCTTCCAACCGGAACTGCTTGAGGACCCATCAAACCGCGACATTCGCTTCGTGTACCGCAAGCCACAACCGCAACAACCCGGTATGCCGCCGGGTGGTGCCCCACCGGGTATGCCGATGCCACCTCCGGGTATGCCGCCGGGTGGAGGGATGCCAATGCCACCTCAAATGCAAGGTGGTATGCCGATGGCCCGTGGTATGCCGCCCGGTATGCCAATGCCTCCACCACAACCCGGTGGTCAAGGCATGGGCATTCGTAATCGAGGTCCGGCTGCTCCTGAGCGACGTGCTACAGTGGGCAGCGGTGCCCCGGTTAGCAGCGTTCAACAACGTGGTCCTGAACCTAACTTGGCACAGAACGTTAGCAACGCACTTCTGAATGCCCGACGACCCCGTGGGGCCTGAATCTTTTTATCCACCACCCACCTGCGAGAAACGAGGGATTGATTTGGACCTGCTCAAGATGCACCCCATGGCCCGTAAAATGCAACAAGCGCAAAACGCTTTTCAGACTGCCCTTGAAAGTGGCGATGGAAGTCTTGCAAAGGAGCACCTGTCTGAAGTCAGCAAGTTGAGCGACTACTTGCTTGAAGACCTCAACCTTGAGATTGCGAAGGCGCAAGACGCTCTTCCCAACGCTCGCGGTCCCAACGACATCTTCGCCGGTGGTGTTCCTGTGCGCAAGTTTGTGCAAGAGGTGGAAACGGTTCCTATGGAAGGACCACGCATTCCCGGTGTCATTTCCAACGGCTACAAGGGGCGCATGACTCGCGCCCAAGGAACCCTTGGACGATGGGGCTGATTTGAATGACTGAGGAATCATCGGTTGAACGCCTGATGAGTGTCCTCATCACCAAGATGGAAGGCATGGATTCTGACCTTGCCTTGCTCAAAGCAGAAAATGAGCGCCTTCGTAGCCTTATTTCCTCCCCCAAAGGACTGTTCCGCAAGGCGGGCTTCGTCCCTGTGACCACTCCGTATGCGGACGACCTCATGCCCGACCCCCTTCGTATGGACATGGAAAACAACTCCATCCTCAAGGGAGGCCCTGCTACTTCTATTCCTCAATCAAACGAAGAGTTTCACAACATGTCGTGGGAAGACATTCACGAAATGGCACAACAAGCAAAGGGGGCACCTGAATGAAGCCACGACCCGTTGAATCTGAAGCACTGACCAAGGCCCGCGAAATGGCCGTTCGACTTGACACGCTTGAGAAGGCCCGTGATTGTCCTAAGTGTGACGACGGAAAGTTGGACAAGATGGGTAACTGCATGAAGATGGGTTGCGGTGGCCCGACCAAGATGCAGAAGGCGAGCATGGCCGACAAAGACAAGTACTGCATGAAGCGTTTCGGCAAGAAGTATTCTGAATGTACTGAAAAGCAAAAAGCAGAATGTGACAAGGCCCACGGTAAAGTCGAGAAAGCCAAGGATTGTCCTGAGTGTGGCGCTAAGATGGAAAAGGGCGGTTGCCTCAAGGCAGGCTGCGGTACCATGGCCAAGGCTGAAGGCGAGCAGATGGCTGAGAAGATTACCAACGTCAACCCCCACTTCATGACTGAAACGGGTGGACAGACCCGTACCGCTTACTACTCCACCCGTGACCGTCCCATTGAAACCGAGGACGCCAAGCCTAAGCGCAAGAAGGCCGACAAGAAAGTGGACATGGAAGGACTTTCAGGCCGCATGAATCCTCATGAGGGAACCGGTGTTGACCGCGAAGATGCTGAAGGTGAGTCTGCTCCTCTCAAGAAGAGCCGTGATGCACGTGCTGCTGCGGCAGCAGGCATGCCTGTTATTTGCAAAGCCTGTGGGGGTACCCCCAGTACAGGATGCGGTCTGCACCCCGGAATGGATATTTTCGCCTGCCCTCAGTTCGAGCAATTGATGTGAGGGGGTGTACCCCTGTCCTACAAGCAGTTTGACATTGCAACGGTCAACCTGCTGAAGTCGTTGAACGACGGTTTAGAACTGCGTGACTCCGCTGCGGAGTACGTCATTGCGTGGGAATCGCTTGAGTATTCACCCACGCAAGACTCGATGTACGGTTTGCTCAAGGAAGCCTCCGAGCAGATTCTCAAGTTGGAGGAAGAGGAAAAAGTCAGTCTTGAATCAAGTTGGGACCAACACATCATGCCCGGTAAGTTGCCTCTTCTTGCCTTTGACGAATCCACCCCGCTGAGCAACCACGCTTGGATTGACGGTTTGATGTCAGCGGGTGAGTTTGGTCACGCCGCTTGGCCAACGTACGCTCCTCCGTCATTCAACTCACCTTACCGTGAGCAAAACTTTCCCTTCAGTGAAATCAACCATCCACTGCTGCGCAAGTCTGCGCGTACGGGTATGCCTGCCTTTGTTGGCCTGCTGCGTGACTTCTATCTTGGTGGTCACGCGCAGAAGGAAAAGGAGATGGAACAGGAGTTCATTCGACACTTGGAAGACACCAAGAGTCCCGTGTTACATGACTTCATTCCCGACAAGAAGGAGCCAAGCCGCCGTCTGAAAATCCTTGGTGACCCGCGACGCGGTTCACCTGACACCCACCACGCCGTGGATTTGTACGACCGCGATTTTAAGCGGTGGAAAAGTGGTAACCCTGAGCGGGAAGACTACTGGAACGCAAACCAAGAACTGTTGGGCGAACTTGGTTACACCAGTACAGAAGAAGCACTGCGCAACGAACACTTCGATGACCGAGCACGCTCTTGGGTTGAGCAAGATGAAATTGACGGTCAACCAACTGCACTGGGTCACAAAGGCTACCACATGGGGCTTGAGTGGCTTTCACCCCGTGAACGCGCTACCGTTAGGGATGCTCTCAACAACGGCATTCAGGGCAGCAAAAACCACCATCACATCAAACTGCCTGACGGCACGTTGTTTTCCACGTCACGTCTTGGGTGGAACATGCTTAGCCGTATGACCCCGGAGATGGATTGGGCTACCCGTGGTTTTCGTAGCAAGGGACGAAACGCTCACTTGCAACTGGAAGACAACGACAGGGACTACAAGCAGGGTGACGAAGGACGATTTTTGCAACACGGGCTTGGGCAATCTGTGTGGAACTACATGGACGACTTCGATACGTTTGATGAAGACGGAAACGTTGTCAAGAAGTCATTCCATGAACGTGTTCTTGAGATGATTCAGGACGCACATGGAAAAGAGAGCAAACTGGACTTCCTTCCCAAGTTCAAGAACTTGGACGAAGTGCTTGACTCCGACCTTTCGTTGGATGACATCAAAGAGGCATCCAAGGCTCATTTCAGGAAGGGTAAGCAGCATGACCCTACCCGTATTCGTTTTACTTCAGATGAATTGTATTTCCTTGCAGGGTATGACCCGCGAACACGGACGGTGATGGCCAATCACCCAATGTACGGTGTGCAAAATCCGAATGAGCCTCAAATCAACGCGGCCACGGTCGAGAAGTTGATTGAAAACGGCAGTCAGTTGGAATCCCTTGAGCGCATGCAGAAGCAGATTCGCAACGACCTGTCGTTCCTTCGTGCCGCCCACGGTCCTCATCCTGAAGAAGAGCGACCGCCAATGTGGGCAGAAGGTGATGGGTTCACCTACGGTCCCGGTGCGTTTTGGGACCAACCCTTCCGTGGTGTCGGTGGGCAAAACATGAGTCTTGGCACGTACAACGACATCATTCACTCCGTCATTTCTGACGATGATGGCAACTCTTTCATGTTCCGTGGTGAAGCACTTGGTGGTCAGGATTCAACTGAGCGTATGGGTAATGGCTTCCTTGCTCACCACTTCATGCCACCAATGACTCAAACGGAAGGCATCTATGACACTACTGCGGGCAAGTTCACGTACCTTCCAAAGATGTTGCCGCTGCGTAACATCTTGTCACCCGCAGGTGTGTCCACGGTCAAAAGACCAAACGCTGAGGGTGCTACACACAAGAACAATCACACCCTGTTCAAGCATTCACTTTCACCGTTGTATGAATACGAAATGCGCCGCGCAGCAATGAAGGGGCTGAACCCTGACAAGACGTTTGAATCCGTAGGCACAAAGCGGCAGCGCATGTCAAGCGAGTTGTCGCATAACCAGTTCATGCATCGTGGAGCAGGAATGAATTACGCTGCTATGGGTAGTGGGCACCATCGTGTCACAGACGGCCTCCGTCAAGCGGTGTACCTCGGGTTGCTGAACCACACGCGCGACCCACCGAACAAAAGCGTGTCTTCGTATCACGATGTCATCAGCGGGCAATCTGCATTCCCGGCAGGTGAATCGTTGGATGAGTTCGTTTCACTCATGGGATGGGGCGGGGCAAAACTACCAACCCTTGACCGCACGAAGTACAAGATGCTTGACTCAAAGAATGAGCGACCTGCGGTAACGACCATTTCCAACATCGCGCAGATTCTCAACTCAACGAATCCTGCTGAAATCCAGTCTTTCCTCAACAGTGGTGACCTTGAACACGCTGAACAATTCTTGGAGCACATCAACCAAAAGGAAGGTAAGGAGTACCCACTCGATGAGGTTGAGCGACGCTTTGACGAAGCGAAGGCCCACATTCCTGTGTTTTCCGAGCACGCCCGTCGGGAAATGATGGAATCAGGAAAGAAGGGCAAGAGTGGTTCAGGTTTGATGATTGACGCGCCTCGGCGCGGCATTGCTCAGATGCTTGCCATCGGTGCAGCCCTTCCTGCTATGGAAGAAGAACAATCGCTCAGTGAGGAAATGACGCGCCTCATGGAAGACTTTGAGCAAGGAAAGGCCACTTCTGAGGAGGTGCGCCCTCGCCTCAACGAAGTCAAGCAACGGTTGAACGAGTTGCAGATGGAAGCGCAGAAAGGCGCACTTGGTGAAGTCAAGAGTGACTGGTGGAAGACCAACGAAGACCACCACATGGAGGAAATGCGGCAGTCACGAAACTTGGTTGCAGGTGTTGCCAACTACATGCGCAGCATCGCGGAATCCGAAGACCCGACTGCGTTTGACCCCAACGAGCCGGAGAAGGCGTGGGCCAACATGCTGCAAATCTTCCACGACGCTGAGCGGTACATTTCCTCGTTCCCTCATTCAGTTCACGGTTTGACACGCAAGGCATACGGTCTGAAGACCGATGTTGTCAGTCGTGCCGCTGCTGAAAACGTAACTTACGAAGACATCGCAAGCCACGTTGGGCAGAACGGCTACGAGGTTCAGGGCACTGAATCCCCCGAAGCGTTGTTGGAAATCCTTGGTATGGACATCTCACCGGGTTTGAAAGAACACGCTCAGCAAGTCATTGATGCAGTCAACAAAGCCGGTTACCCAATGAATGTGTCAACCATTGGACAAATCCTCACCAGTGGTGGCCTTGACAGTGTGAAACTCGGCAAGAACATGCATGACGCTACTCACATGCACCATCGGGGTGAAGAGTTCATGGGTCAGGACATTGCTGACTTGGAAGGGCACGATGAACTGAACCATGCTATTCACACACATGGGTACTCTCAAGCCATCCCAATGCTTCAGCAACAGAAGTACCAAGGTGCAAATAACAGAAGCACATGGAAAGGTCATCCCATTCATCGCCTACCTGCAACGCTTGCGCGAGCGATGGACCCCTCTATGTTCGGTGAAACCCTTGACGAGTTTGGCCTGCGCATGATTCATTCCGATGCACACGGTAGGGCAAACCATGGCTCCAAGAACACGTATGGATGGATGAACGCAAACGCACGTAACAACGCTGACGCTTTCATCCTACACGACCCGATGGCCGTTCCGACCAGTGGAGGCACAGACGACATTCAGACCATTCGCGGTTGGCACGACGGTATGCCTGTGGGAGCAGGACCAAACCATCATGCCATCTATGCTACATACAACACGGGTCACAACGTACATTTCCAAAACGAAGTGCATGAGCCAACAATTGGTTTTGACTTTGAGTCGGATGGACGTATCTTCGCAGGACCAAACCCGTCACCACTGCTTGCTACTCCTGTACCTCAAGACCACATCAAGCAGGTGTTTGGTAACGACTGGTACAGTCAAGTTCAGCCAAACCTGAACCCACCACTCGACACGACTGCACCATGGACCCGACTTGACGAACAGGGCATGGCACCTGTTAGCGACAACTACGAAACGCTTGCACTGTCTGAGGCATCGGCCCTCATCAACGGGTTGCTTGACCCTGAAGTATTGTTCACCAAGGAAGACGATGCCGAATGGGTCCTCCCAATTCGCCCCATGCATCGCATCTTTGAACTGAGTGACCTTGAGCACCTTCGCGGCTTTAGCGGGTCGTGGGCGGTTTCAAAGTGGTACGATGGGAAGCGTGTCATGGTGGTGAAGAACGGTAAGTCCATCACCGTACTCGATGAAAACAACCGCAAAGTTGGTGTGAAGAAGAAGTTCCGAGAAGCCTTGGAGAAGTTGAATGAGCGTGACTACGCTATTGACGCCATCTTGGGCGATGAAGAGATGAACGTCATTGACATCGTGAACTACGACAACAATGACATTTCTGACATGCAGATGTTTGAGCGCATCAAAGTTCTGCGCAGTCAGTTTGACAGTCACGATTGCGTCATTGTCCCCGGACCACACGACACTAAGATGACGGACGAGGAAGGTCTTGCTGAATCAGTTAAGCGACTTCAGGATGAACACGAAACCATTCTGTTGCGCGACACGAAGTCCACCTACATGCGTGGTGAAGCACGGCATCCAAAGTGGATTGTTCTGCGTCCCAGTCGTGACTTCAATTTCATCATCCTCGACCGTCGAGGCACTGGCCCATACACCTACCAACTGGGTGCAGGCCCCATTCTTGATGGCTCAGTCCTCGGTAACCGTGCGGTTGAACATGATGGGAACGACTACATGGACGTGGGTACGGCTCGTAACCAACAGAAGCCATTCAAGGTGGGGGACATCGTTCGTGTTTCCATCTCAGGGGTTACGAAGAAGAACCGTGGTGGGCGCAACGTGTACACCGTTCATGTGCGGGAGATTGAGGGAGAAGGTGAAGGAGAAGGAGCAGCAAGTGCCGAGTCGTTGGACCTGCTTACCAAATCCTATCCGCCAACCTTTGTGCCGTTTGACATTGACGTAACCGACTCCAACGTAATGCTGAAGTTCGACGGCATCGGTACAGTGACCTACAAGGTTGAGGCATTCAATGACGCATGGCACTTGTATGAACCCAAGTCAGAACTTGGTGACATGCACAAGTCGGACTACCCTGTGCAGATTGCTGAATCCATCAGTGCGTACTGGACCCCCTTTGTCCCCCTTCTATTGGAGGAGGTGCTTGTCAAAGCGGAGGACAAGCCTCCCAACATCAAAGAGCAGCAGAAGGAATCAGCAGGTCTGTTGGATGAAGAAGACGAGCGCATCCTCAAGCCTGAAAGCAAGAAGAAGGCGCTTGACCTGATTACTCGCACCATTGACCGCTTGGCCAAGGAGCGCATGACGTGGACTGGTCCAAAGGGACTGGGTATTGACGTGGCCACCCCTGTTGAATCACCTCAAGGTCCAACCAAGGTTACTGAAGAGCGCAATTTGCCGGATTATGACCCTAAAGGTGAGGGTCGCCCGGTCAAGGAAAAGAAGCGCACGGACCATGTTGTTATGCCTATAGATGGCGAGCAGCCTATCGTTTTGAACTACGAAAACGACCAACCAGTAATTTCTCCCTCATGATGGGGGTTGATATACCATGACTGTGAATTGGGAGGCAATGCTCGCAGTTCAGCGCCCCGAGATGGGACTGTCACTCCTCAAGAGTGGCAGCGACCTCGTGGTTGCGGGCTACGCCTCCGTTGAGTTGGTGGACAAGCAGGGCGACCTCATCACCCGTGGTGCCCTCAAGGATGCTTTCGGCGGATTCATGAAGAGCGAAAAGTACCGCAACGTGCAACTCGCTCATTCCAACATTCAAGTCGGTGAAGTCATTGACTCCTATGTGGACTCCAATGGTCGCATGTGGAAGTCTGAAGTTGACGACACCGGAATGTTCGTCGTTGTGAAGTTGCGCAACGACATCGAAAAGGCCCGTGAGGTTGCTGCGGAAATCCGCAAGGGCAATCTGCGCGGGTTTTCTATCGGTGGACAGGCATTCAAGCGTGTCCGTAAGGCCGACAATAACCATGGAGAATACCAAGAAATCTCCAAAATGGAACTCCACGAGATTACGATTTGCGAGAAGGGGATTAACCCTGAAGCACAATTCAGTATCTTGAAGGAGGACGCTACCATGAGTGCAGAAGACGACCTGAGCAGCATTATGAACCGACTTGAAGCCCGCCTCGACGCGATGGAAAAGGGCGAAATGCCACCCCAACTCCGTGAACACATGGAAGGGAAGAAGGACTCCGACGAAAAAGAGTCCAAGGACGACAAGAAGGAGGACGACGACATGAAAGAAGAGAAGATGTACGCCATGGAAAAGGGCGACGAATACTCAGACGTGATTACCGCCGAGTACCTGTCGTGGATGGAAGACACGCTGAAGAGCGCCGGTGTTGACACCGACAACGCTCGCGCCCACTTCGACCAAATGGCCAAGGCTCAACTCGGCGGCTTCGACAACCCCGACGCCGTTGACGGTGCCGAATACTTCGGTGGTCAGGTTCGCGGTCGCGGACAGGAAAAGGGTAGCCCCTCCACGGGCGCTATCTCCGCCCTCACCGCCGCAGGTGGTAAGGAGCCTGCCGGAGCCATGGGTCCTTCCCAACTCTCCAAGGCTTCCTACGTCACCGATGCTTCCGAGGCTGACATCGAGGCCGCGTACGAAGTGTACAAGGCTGCTGCTCTTGAGCAGGCCTTCCGTGGCGACCTTGAAGCCAAGTTCGCTTCCCGCTTCGCTTCCGAAATGGAGGTCGCCAAGGCTGAGGCCGAGCGCAACCAGTTTGACGCTCGCGCCCCAATCGCTGAAGTTCTCAAGTCCATCGAGTCCTTGAGCGAGCGCATTGACAACCTCGGTAGCGAGGGTGTCGCAGTCGGCACCCCGATTGCCAAGTCTGCTTCCACCGTCGAGTTGCCCTCCACCGGCGACCTCGGCTCCATGTCATGGGATGAGGTCCACAACCTTGCAGGTCGTGCCCTTCGCGGTGAGTGAAACAAAACAAAACAAATGGAGTGAATGAAATGGCACGAGATTACATCAGGACAATCACCGACATGGAGCGGTACTTCTATGGCGCAGGTAACGCCATGGGCTACTCCTACTCAGGCAGCGAACTTTTGAAGGCTGACGCACCGATGCTTTCCACCACGGCGGGCATTTACCAAGCGATTTACGGTCGCAAGGTTTGGAGCCAGTTGAACCAAGAGTTCAACGCCTTCTCCATCCTCCCCAAGCGCCCATGGGAGCGCAGTGGATGGCGCGTCATCACTGAGCGCCCCTCCTTCACCGTTGGCGGCGGACTCGCGGAGAACGCAACTCTCCCCGACACCACCAAGCCGACCTTCCAGCACATTGCTGCGAAGCCCAAGACCGTTGCGCACACCTTCGATATGTCGGAAACCGCAATGTTCCTTGCTGACAAGGACGACGGACTGGGCGACATTCGCTCGGTGCTCAAGGAAGAGATGGGCAAGCACCACGCTGAGCACATCAACCGCATGCTGACCCAAGACAAGGGCACCGTCGCGGGCAACGACTTTGAGTCCCTCGACCGTGTTACGACCGGCGACACCGCTTCCACCAACGACATTTACAGTATTGACCGAAGTGCAAACTCTTGGTCCCTTGCTGAGCACAGTGAGAACAGTGGTACCGACCGTGTTCTCAGCCTCGACCACCTTGACGAAATCTTCCGTCTGACGTGGGAGCGCGGTGGCAACCCCAAGGTCATCCTGACCGGGTACGACACCCTCATGCGTCTTCAGCAACTCCTCCAGTCGCAGCAGCGATTCATGGAAGAGAAGCGCGTGACGCCCACCTACAACGGTGTGAAGGGTGTTCCGGGTATCGAAGCCGGGTTCATTGTGGCCACCTACAACGGTGTCCCCATCATCCCCTCCAAGGACGTTGCAAAGGACACCTTGTCCCGCATGTACTTCCTTGACACCGACTACCTGTACTTCTCCACGGCCATCCCGACTCAGTACTTCGAGTCCGGCATTGAGACTGGCGACCCCTTCGCCATCAACCGTCTCGGGCAGGAAGGTATGTACCGCACCATGGGTGAACTGTGGACCACTTTCTTTGGTGGTCACGCTTCCATCCGTGACCTGAAGTGAGGCCGGAGAAACAACAAAACATGGAGTGATTTGACATGGCAAAGCAGACAGAAAGTGAGAAGCAACTCATCATCGCATATGAAGACAGTGAGTTTTCGGCAATGGAAATCCTTGTTGACCTTGACCTTCGTACGGGTACTCCCGTCGAGGAAACGGGTTGGCTGAGCGGTAACGCCGGTGGCTCGTACCCCGGCACCCTTACCGGTTTCACCGCCCAAAACACTGACGGTAACGCCGTTGGTAGCCTCCGCTTGGTGACCATTCAGTTCACCTTGGCGACGACGGACGCGGAAGTGTTTGTCTTCACCGGCGGATGCTCCAAGATTCTCGGCGTTGTTGGCAGTTCTTTTGAGGTGGCTGACAAGACGCTCTCCATCGCCTTTACCAACACGGGTGCCGACGGTGCCCCGCCCGCCAAGACTGGTGGCTCGTTGGGAGCGATTGAGGCTCACGCCGAAGGCGCGGGTGCAGGTACAATTACCCTCCTCCTCCTCAACTGAGGTGGTTGAGTGCCAAAACTGACCTACGTGGGCCGCTCGTTTGAGCGCCGCCGACCCGATGGACCTGCTTCGTTTCGACGTGGGGACACGGTTGAGGTGTCGCAAGAGTGGCTTAACAAGTGGCGTCACAACCTTCCTGAAAGCCAGTTCACCATTGAAGGTGACGAGGGCGTGACCACAGACGAGGGTGCTGACGGCATTCCCGACGCGGGTTGGACCCGAAAGGACATCATCGCGTGGCTTGACGGGCAGGGAGTCGAGTACTCCGGCTACGTCACGAAGGCCGCTGCACTGAATCTTGTGGAGGAACACCTAAATCCTCCGGCACCTACCGAAGAACCAACACCCACGGAGTGATGACACATGGCGATTACGATTGACCCCCGACCGACCGTTTTTGGTGACCGTTTTGTGGTCACTGGTACCTACGCTGCAACCGATACGAGCATTGAACTCGCCGGTCAATTGACGAGCATTGACATGGCCGTTGTTACCCCTACCGGTGCTTTGGCTCCTCAGAATCTTGAAACCGCAGGTGCGGCTGATGCTTCTGACGGTGCCCCCTTCACCTTTGGTGAGTTTGCTACCGTGGACGGAACGACGATTACTGTCAACACCCCCGGCGCGGCACAGGCTACCATTGGTGGCACGTTCATGGCCATCGGTCGCCGCGCTTGAGGTGATTCCTCTTGGCCGAAGGCGCTAAGGTGATTGGACCCTTCTCTCCGAAGGACTTCAGTGACCTCACTGCCCTGAACACTGCCATCGCTACCGACGTGGCTGCGGCCATCGGCTCAAACGCAATTGTCGGTGCTGAACCGATTACCGTGCTTGGGAACATTTACATCGTCGTTTCCTTCACATGAGGTGAGGGAAATGGGGTTTGACGCACGAAGCCTCGACCTTGAGGACCTTGTTCGCGCAGGCAAGCAGGGCATCAAGTACGACCTTGAGAACGCCACGGTAACCAACACTGAAAAGCCTCTTGAGGGCATCACTTCAGCCCAGCGTAACCGAAACGCAAATATCGGTGACGTGCTGAACATTGGCTCAGGTACACGTTGCAAGCACTGCGGTTTCCTCCACTTCATGTGGCGGGCAACCTGTGGGGCCTGTGACAAGCCCATGGAGTACAACCTCGGACACCGAGATGAAACAAACCGGTTGTGATACGATGAAGCATGTCCTTGTGAAAGCCAATGAGATGCAACCACACCGTCAGAAGGTGTACTACCCACTTGAGCGGGGCAAGCACGCGGGTCTTGGCCCCCACCCATTCCAACGTGTCGCCAACCAAATCGTGTACCCCGCGATGCGTGAGGCGGGTTACACCAATACGGCGGACCCTGCGTACCAAACGCAACTCAACACCATTCGACAAATGGTCATGGCTCAAATGCTTGCAAATCCTGAGATGCATGACCTTGAGTTTGTGAACGACCCCATGAATCTCAATGAAGAGTTGCAGGAGCAATTGAAGGGCAGGACACTGGAACAGGTGTTGGGTACGATTCAACCTCCCGGTGAAGACCACGCTTCGTTCATGACGCCAAAGCAGCAGCGTGCTGCTGAGCGTGAGAGCGCCATGCGCAGCGGCAAGATGAGTGTGTCAAACTTGACCGACCGCACGGCAGGGCTTTCTGAGAAGTTCAAGCAAATGCGTGACGCGCAGCAGGCAAGGAACGCGGAGAAGTACGGCTTCCCTGAGCCTGAAGGCAGCAAGGATGCACCTGCACCCGACGAGAAGCCCAAGGCTCCTGACATGTCTGCGGCTGCTCGCGCCAAGGTTCCCGGTGTTCCTGACGAAATGCAGGGTGCGTTTGACGACGCAGGCAACCTGAGAGATGCGGGCGGTCCTGCTGCCCCTGAGCCGGATGCAATGGCTCAAGCGCGTGCTATGCTTGCCAACATGACACCTGAGCAGATTCAACAACTCATGTCAATGGGACTGGCGACGCAGCGTCAAACTGCGGTGCCCACCATGCGTGACCCCGGTGAGGGTGGTAGCGACGAAATGTTGGGCAAGGCCGCTCGACAGTTCCGCGCCCATCGTGCAGCATTTGGTGATGCTTGGGACCTGATGAAGTCGTGAGGTGAGTTGTTGAATGCCCGTCGTCTTCAGTCCCGGTGAGCCGGAAACTCGGCCTCTCGACCCTACTGCGACGGTGTACACTACGGCTCAGAAGGTCGCTGACCTGCTTGACATCGGCCCCAAGGAAGCCGTGCTGATGAGCGCGGCTGCTGATACCGACGCCGTGTACGTCACGGGCAACGAGTACCGCAGTCACGGCTTTTCCGTGGGCGACAAAATCCGTGTGTACAGTGACGCGGACCCACTGGGCGAAGAAGACTTGACCATCACCGCCATCGGTAAGGGCACTGGTGGGAAGGCGGGTCACGTCAAAATCACCTTCAGCGGGGCTACGCTGACTGCTGCTGACTACGAAGTAGCCGACAACGGCTACGTGCAGAACCAAGCCTCGTTCACCAACGGTCGCATCAGTGGTCTAACCAAGGACAAGGTGGACCACGTGATTCAGCGCATGCAGGACCGCATTGACAACATCACGCACAATGCATGGCGTCCCTATCTCGTCACGGCTGAGTACATCAACTTCGACACCTACAAGCCCTATCGCCGTCGTTACTACACCGACTACGTGGGTACCGCTCCGTTGCTCTTTCGCAACGTACAACAGATGCTCCGCATCGAGTTGTGGCAGGGTGACGACTACCGCGAGATTTGCGGTGCTGAAGCCCGCATCAAGTTCAACGACGTAAGCAACCTTGCCTCTTCGTCCATCTTCATTTCACCCGGCAACGGTACCGTTGCTACATTGGCTCAGGGCACCGCCTCGAACCAGTGGCGTGACGACTTCGACCCAACCACGGTCGCGCAGAACCTTGCCGACCTTATCAACAAGGAGGACCGCGTGAGCAAGGCCACGGTGGAGTTCAGTCCTGCGTTCACGCTTGAAGGCTCAACGTCCAACGTGGCACTGCACAACGAGTTCCTTGCAACCGCCAATGCAGACCTTGGCACTGGCGTGGTCAAGGTGACGAGCATGCGCCCAGTTAAAAGCGGTGAATCGTGCAGCATTGTGACCAACTCAAGCGACATCACCATCGAGCAGACCCAAACAAACTCAGCCACCGTGTCCTCGGCTTCTTCGGGGACTATCACCGTGAACTCAACAACGGGCTTTGTGGATGCAGGTGTGGCCATCAATGGGGCCATTGTCTTCCGCTACACTGGAAAGACGAGTACATCGTTCACCGGCTGCGTTGACGTGGTTGGTGACCACACGGCAGTCAGCGGTACTATCACTCAGCAAAGCCTTGTGGTTGACTTGCAAGGTGGTAGCAGCAGCGGCGACGTTGGCCGTTTGCGTGACTGGTGGCTTGACCCCGAGCAGGGCATCGTTTATTTCAACAACTCCTATCCGTTCTTTGAATGGAACGCAATTAAGGTGGCCTACGTGTACGGTGAACGGTACGTCGAAAAGGCCATCGAAGACGTTTGCACAAAGATGGTTGCCATTGAACTGCTGATGGCTGATGACCGCAGCGTGCTCATTCCTGAAGGCACACAGAACATTGACCTTGCAAGCAAGGTTCAACTGTACCAAGCCGAGATTGACCGGACGCTGCCGCGCTACGTTGAGTTGGTGGTGTTTGAGTGAGGGAGTTCACCCGTCAAGGTGAGCGTAACCTTGAGTTTTTGGTGGACCTGTACCGCAAAGACAAGGGGTACCAAGAGGAGTTGCGCGAGCACTTCACCAACAACCCACGGAGCATGCGCGAGATGCTGCTACGCATCGAAGCAGGAGCGTCTGACCTTGAGTTCATTGATGGTGAAATCGTGGACCAAAACGGTAACCCTGCTGACGAGATGACTCAGGAGGCCATCAACAACCGGGTGGACGAGCAGATGCTTCTGAGCAACGGAGCCATCCGTGAGCAGCAGTTGCAGTACAAGGACGGCTTTTTCATCCCCCTCGACTACCGTGACCTGAAGGAAATGCAACGCACGGAGGGGATTCGGTAATGGTGGCCACGTGGAAGGAAAGCGTGGAAATCATGGTGGACTTGTTCCAAGACGATTGGAACCGTGGCAACACGTCGAACTACCGGCCTGTCGTCATTGACATCACGACGACGGACCCTGAGAAGGGCAAGCGTCTTGATTTGCAAAACCACGACTTCGTGCTCCTGTACGAAACGGCGCACAACGAAGAGGCTCCTGAACTGTTTTACGACTTCGTGACAACGCGAGTCAACATGACCGTTGATGTCCGAACGGTTAAAGGCAGGAAGCACCTGCAAAAACTTGAGAACGAGATTAGACGGCTTGTTCACTCAAAACGCAAGGGGGACGGTATCAACTTCGACCGCATGGTGTTCAAGACACGCACGGACCTTTCAGACCGCAGCAAGTTCATGCACCGTATGACGTTCCAAATCGAGGTTGTGACCCTCGCAGAATCCATCCCATGAGGTGACAAGATGCCCGGTACAGTGTTCAAAGGTGACTTAGCGGAGGTGTCCTTCGCCACTGAAACAGGCTTCACGTTGAAGCACGGCACTGACAGCGACGGGGTTGGCGATGCAAACTTTGCAATCACAGGCGGCAGTGGTTCGCTGACCTTTACCTCAGCAAGCGCATCGGGTGTTCTCATCAACAATGGTGGGGGGTACAGTTCATCTCACACTGGTGCAATGACTGTTGACGGGACAAACGCCACAACGAGGTTTGTAGTTGGGGACACCGTGCTCAAAGCAGACGGAACTGTTGTTGGGGTAGTCACCGCCGTGGGTGCAACTTCAATTACCATGTCCGCAGGCACTCAAACAACGCTTGCTGACAACGATGAGTTGCATATTTCCATTCCCCTTTTTGCCCACGCGGCATCCGGTAACGTAGCCCTGCTTTACCCCAAGGACATGCTTGTTGGCTCTCAATTCGTGTTGACGGGCGCAGGGGAGGGTGACAACGCTGCTGATGGGCGCGTGTTCACGGTTACGGGCAACGATGCTGAAACCCTGACATTCACCCCCGCCCCTCTTTCCAGCAGTTCATCCGGTCATTTTCTCCACATGTTGCCGTACAAAACACCACCAGTTGATGCGGCCAATCACTCGGACCGAGCGGGCAACACAGATACACCAAGCGAAAGTGTGCTGACGGACCAATTCCTCGGTGTGACGACGGCTCTCACACTTCCTGAAACAAAGGTGGACCTGAAGCGTTTGCACGTGGTGGGGCTTGGGCGCGACGTTGCGGTGCAGGTGCCCGGAAAGTTCGTGACTGAAGGTGGCTCGTTTGAGGTTGCCATGCACACCGGTCGTTGGCTCAAGTACTGCCTTGGAAATGAGATTTCAGTCCCATCTGACATTGCAGCGGGAACACACAAAACAACGCTAAGCAGTGCTGCGGAAGTGGGTGCAACATCTATCGTGGTCGCTTCGACTACTGACTTCGCAATCGGCAAGTACATCGGTATTCAGCCTGCAAGCGGTACGGTGCCTGTTGTTCTTGACCACGAACCAACTCATTCGTGGAACAACGCCGTTACTGACCGCGACTTTGACCAAGCAACCCCCTACCAAGTGCGTAGGATTGTGGGCGTCCGAAGTGCAACCATTTACCTCGATGAACCTTTGATTTATGCCACTGGAGCCAGTGACAAGGTGTTCTTGTACGATTACAACGCAGGTGAAGCACCCACCATCAACGACACAACGTTGGCTATTACCAAGCCCGTGACGCATCTGTTGTTTGCTCGTAGTCACACCCCTTCGTTCAGCCTTGAGGTGTCGCAGCGCCGTCTTGACAAGGATGCAGACACTACCGTTGATGGTGGGGCAAGTGATGCCAAGACGTTGACTCGCGTGTTCCGTGGTTGCAAGGTGACAGACTTCACCCTCTCCACGGACAACGACGCTGCCCTACGTCTTGCAGTGAACTTCAATGCTGCTTTGTGCTACACTGATGCAGGACGACTGGAAAACTCCGGTCACACCGACCGCTACAATCCACATCGCTTGTTTGACGACACGGCAAGCACTTCCAAAGGACGGTTGCAGTCCGGTATCGGCAAGGGTACGCAGAAGCCGTTCATGTTCTATGACGGTAGCATCAACATTGCAGGAGTTCAAGCAGGTAAGGTGTTGAACTTCAGCCTTAGCGGTCAGACTGGAATGCAGGGCTTCCACACCATCAACGGCTCCACGCAAAACAGTGGTACGGCTGATGCAGCGGTGCCCTTTGGTGGTAGCCGCAATACGGCAGTCATGGTCGAAGGGAAGACCACCTATGAGTTGTCCCTTGAGGTCATGGTGGACGACCCGTTGTTCTTCAACAAGATGCGCTCGGCCACGGAGTTCAGTGTGCATGGTGAAGGTGACGCCAACAGTCAGATTGTCATTGACTTTGAGAAGCCGCTCGGCAACACGGCATCAGGGAACAGTCAGCGATTGACCATTCTGATTGACGAATACTACATCGTTGAGGCTCCGGTCCAAATCCCTGAAGACAAGGGCGTGGTGAAGAGCCAGTTGAAGGTCTTGCCCAAGTCCATGCGTGTTCTGTGCAGGGACTCCATCCTAAAGTACTGAGGTGATGAAAATGCTTATCTCCACTGCTATGTGCCGCCGACTGGGAGTCGAGCAATACGCTCAGTGGGTGTGTGAACAGAATGGCATTGAGTTCACCGAAGAGTGCCCCACGACCTGTCACGCTGACATTGTTGAATGGCTACGGGCACGGCTTGACGTACCGGAGGAGCCGGTGGTCGAAGAGGAAGCAGTGGTGGAGCAGCCTGTGGAAGAGGTGACCGAAGAGGCACCTGCTGATGACACCCCATTCCCCTCCGCTCTTGCCTACGATTCTATGACCGTTGTGGAGTTGCGTGAACTGTGCAAGGAGCGCGGTCTGCCGGTGTACGGCACGAAGGCCGAGATTATTCTGCGTCTGCGTCAAGCGGACAACGGCATTGAAATCCAAGAAGATGAGGCTGAAGGCCCCGCTGAAGAAGATGCGGCCCCTGAAGTTGAGTCGGATGCCCCCGTCGAAGAGACGGCTGCAACCAATGAGGATGATGTGAATGACACAAGTGGTGACCAACAAGAGCCTGCTGATGAAGAGCAATGATGAAACGAAACACGTCGTACCGGTTGACCCCGATGACCCAACGCAGGTCATGGAGGTTTGGGTGCGCGACATTTCGTTCCTCGACATTCAAGACGCCGCTCAGAAAATGGTCTTCATCAAAGACGGTGACATTTCCCTTTCGCTCAAAGCGTACTGGGAGCACGCATTTACTCATTGGATTGTACGCACCAATCCTGAAATGACATCAAAGGAACTCCTGTCCCTGAAGGGGCACATCGGTGACGCCGTTGCGCGTGTGCTGCCGCAGCCAAACGAGATTGCGGAGAGCATGCAAGGGGGGTTTATGACGCCGAGCGAGTGAGGGTCGAGCAGTTCCTCAAGAAGACAAAGTACGAGAGCAGCGAGGATTTGAGCACGCAAATCGAATTGTGGGCCTACATCATCTCGCAGCACTACGGTATGTCCCTTGCGGAAGTGTACGACCTTCCTCCTCGGCTTTTCAAGCAGTCCCTCGTTTGGGCGATGGTTGCGACCGAAGAGAAGACAAAGGAGAGCGAACGTAGGAGACAACAGGCCAAGGGCGGCGACCGTGAAACCGTAGGCCTCGATTATTCGTTTTTAGACTGGGAGTGACACAATGACGCTACTTGCAACGATGACCTCTCTTTCGGGAATCGTGCAAGACATTGCGCCTGCGTTTGAGAACATCGGTAAAACGGCAATCAAGGCATTCGACTCCATCAAGACCTTCGTGAACGACAACGTAGTGACCCCCATTTTGGACAAGTGGGAGGAGTTGAAGGAATGGTGGGAAGGCTTCAAGGAAAGCGTTGGTGTCAGGTTGGAGGAGATTCGTGGTAGCGTCAGCGGTGCAGTTGATGCAATGCGAGCCAATTTTGCATCCGTAATGGACGGGTTACCGGCCATTTTCACCAAGGAGTTTTGGACGGACTTGTTCACATTCAGCATTGATTGGGATGCACTTTTCACCTTTGCAATCCCTGCTCCGCTACAGTTGATGGTTGACTTCTTCCGAGGAGAAGGGGTGTTTGGAGGCTTTACACTCAACGAGCGACTTGACCTTGCCATTGGTGAGTTGCCTGAGCCACTGAGCACTGTGGTCAGTCTGCTCAAAGGCACACTGGTGCAAGGGGTAATTGGGATTGGGAACTTCATTGACTTCAGTGTTGGAGCAGTGGAAGGGGCCATTGGTTGGCTCATGAACTTCATTGACGACCCCGCAGGCAGCCTGTCTGCTACCGGGACCGCTATCAGTGACTTCTTCTCCAACCTCGCCACGGAACTGCTTGATGTCGTCAAACTGCCCATCAACGGGCTGATTACCGCCATCAACGACGTGTTCGCCAACTTCAACTTCTCCAAGACGTTCTCCATTGCGGGTCGTGAGTTTGAGGCTGGGGTTGACCTGAGTGACTGGCAAATCCCAATGCTTGCCAAGGGTGGCATTGTGACCGGTCCCACGCTTGCCATGATTGGTGAGGCAGGTCCCGAAGCCGTCGTGCCGCTTACAGGCGACAACATGCCCGGTGGCAGTCAGACGTTCAACATCACCGTGAACGCAAGCGGCATTACCGACCGCAGCGACAAGCGGCAGATGGCGCGTGAGATTGGCAATATGATTCAGCAGGAGTTGGCCCGGAACCTTGGTGGTACTACAATGCGAGGTCGGTTCTGATGGCAAACGGCACCCCTATCCGTTTGGTTCAACGCAACGGTGGCATCATCGAGTTGAACGTTACGACGCTTTCGTTGGACGTTGACCGCAAGTTCAACGCTCGACCCAAGGTGTTTTCCGGCAGTCACCGTATTGCTACTGACTCCAACCTTAGCCGCGCCGTCATTACCCTTGAGGGTATCATCACCGACGATGATGCGGTGTTTCAATCAACGGAATCTAAGGCTACCGCATCAATTGACTTTTCGTATTTCATGGAGTCACGAAGGCGCGGTGGTCGTAAAATGACCGATGAAGACAAACGAGACATTGTGCGAACTGCAACATTCATCACACCTACAAATGATTTCAGTCAGGCTCAGCGTTTGCATCTTAGTAGTTCCAAGGAGATTCGTTTTGTTTCCCACACTTCCACCACAAATAGCACACAGGGCGGTGTACCATGGGTGCAGATTCACGACCAAACAAATGCGGTTAGCGCAGCCAACATTGCACTGTACGTTAAGCAGGCTATTGACGCCAATTACTCAAGCGACTTTACTGCGGTGAGAGGAACTTCGCCCTACACAGGTGAAGCAAATGCAATGCTCACCATTACACGCACTGCAAGTGGAAATGACACTGCGTACCCGAAGTACAAACGTGGACAACCCGGTGATGCACAGTTTCACATTGTCACGAAGTTCAACAACCACGTCGCAGGTGGTGGGCAATCGGGTCGTAGTGCAGGCGACAAAGTGCAGCGGCTATGGGGTGTGTTGAACAACTCACAAGACGGTGGGCGAGGACGTTTCCGTAGGGACAACGATGACGGAACTGGCAAACTACGCGGTGGTGGAGATTACATCATTGGTGTTCAAGTACCATTTGATTCAATGATTAACGCAAGTGGCGGTGAAAAGTACTCGGCTCGGAACTTTTTCATGACCACTGGCTCATTCTATTTGCGCAACCCTGACCGAAAAGACGTGAGTAATGCCGTGCTTGCAGGTGCTCGGTTTGAAGACACGAAGAACTCCTACACAGGAATTAAGGGCGGTATTGACAAGGCCACGTTTGTCCGTTTGGGTGGCGAGCCGATTTACCAGTTCACCATCATTTTCCTACCGGCTGACGTGATTCTGTGAGGTGAAATCGTGGTTGCAGTCGGTCGAACAAGTCACGCCCTCTTCTTTGACGGCGTGAGTGATTCGGTCATTCTGCCGCAGGGTACGTTCACCGGCACCGGTGTACCCGGTGTTGACGGTAAAGACAGTCGGAACATTTTGCAGAACGAGCGACGGTCAGGTGGCGACAGTCCACTGATTGCCAAGGAGGACGGCGACCTCGTTATCGAAGCGTGGGTCGTACCCGACTGCGGTGGTGTTATCGCCCATCGTGAGGGTCAGTTCACCTTGTCGTTGGGCACGGTGGACACTCCGGGGCCTGCGACGTTTGACCTCATCCTTGAGGGGTCTGAGGGCATTTTTCAGGCCTTCCTGACCACGGCCCTTGAGGACACTAACCGATGGGATGGGGTGGTTTATCCACATCACGAAGGCGACCTGCACGATTCGTACAACCGTTTCGACACGTCAAATCAGGGTGAAGCAACGAACTTGAACGCTGCACACCGCCCCCTGTACCACGTCGTTGCGGGCTTCTCATTGGGCGAAGCGTTCCTGTACGTCAACGGTGACCTCGTTGCATCGCAGCGGTTTGACGAAACCATGCGTATTGCCCGCTCCACGGAGCACGTGTACTTGGGTGGCAAGGGTGGCGAGTTCCGTGGGGCCATTGAGTCCCTACACTTCCTCGGTCACTACCACAAGTCGGTTACTGAGTCGCACATGCCGACGCAATCGGATGCCTCGACAGGCCTGTACCGCTTTGAGGAACCAATTGATGTCATCAGCGGTACGTACACGTTCAACGCCGTGAGCGCCGACTCCACGACCATTACCGTGTCCGCTGCTGATGCGCAGGCCCTCATTGCACGATTCACCGGCAAGGCGTACGACTCATCATCCCCGACCCTCAACTTGGAAGCGTCACCGTATAGCATGGGCGATTACAAGGTCAAAGACTACTACACGGCTCCTGCTACGCCTACGACGCTTGAAATCCCACACGTGCCGTACAACCTGCTCATCAACCCCGGAGCCATAACACGGTCCACACAGAAGCCGAATCAGAAGCCACCCGAGCGTGTTCGTGTCAAGAGCATCAACGGTAGCACTGGTGTCATTACGCTGACGAGCATTCACGTGGACTTCGTGAACGGTACGAACGGGCTGCGCGGGCTGCTACATGCACGTACGACCGACGTGGACAACTACTTCGTGGTCGTTGCTGCTGACTTGCTGATTGACAACGGTACGGGTAAGCCGTACCAACCGCCGCACTACGGCACTCAGGTGTTTGACCGCACGGGTCAAATGGTGATTGACGAAACGGACAACGCCCAGCACGGCTTGGTGTACTCTTCTCGGATGGCAACCACCACGACCGACACCAACAACCCGTTCGCCGTTGTATGGCCCAGTACGCTTGATGCGCTTTTCCAAGTCGGTCACAGTGGACGGCATACCTTCTCCCACGTTGTCGGTCATGAGTACATGCGCCGCTTCCCGAAGCCTGATGACATGACCGTGGACCAAACCGTGAGTGGTGCAGCGGACATTGTGACCATAACCTACGAGCAAGCCATGGGGTCCATCAAGAGTGCATTTGTTGTGAACTCACTGACCGACTTCTATTCCGAAAACGTGGATGCAGTCATCACTGAGGTTGTGAGCAGCAGCACCGCTGAGTCGGTTGTTCACAACGGTCTGCCGAGTGCGGCGCGTGAAATCATTGGTATCGGTGGGGCCAACTTCGACCATCGCCCGTTTATGCTCAAAGGCCCAGTGCCTCACTTGGCATCGTCCATCAACGACGATACGCGCCTGTTTCACCTCACGCCTGAAACAACGTCCCGTGTTGCTATCCTCCACGTTCCTGCACTTCAATCAAGTTACAACATGGCACCGTTCGTTGAGATTCACTACAACGCCATTGACTTGACTGGTGCGAGCATGAGCATCAGTGGTCCAATGCTGATGGTCGAAAAGACGGTTCCCGCTGCGTCACTTGCTCTTGGTGGCGGTGCCTACGTGTACGATGTCATCGCAGCGGCCTTGAGTACTACCCTCCACGCTCCCGGTGGCATGGTGGTCCTTGGCGGAGATTCGCTTACTACCAACGAGTTCATCTTAGATTCGCACACTTTGCTTGGGGACAACACTGGTGGGCAGGTCAACGATACGGAGTTGGACTTCTCCCGTACTCCCAACAACTACACTCCTGTTTCCAACGTCAACGCTGACCCACGTACCACCCCACAGGCTACCAAGGCATCTCACGTCAGTCTTGCACACGAATCGGTGTACAACCGACTGGTGTTCAACAAAGGTAACGGCTCAGTGGGTTCGTCTTTTACTTCGATTGGTGACGACTACCAACGCATTACGCCGACTGAAGAGAAGTCAGGTGCAGGGGTGTTTGATGTCGGCTTGACCGATGGGCGTAGCCACACTCACGAAATGTTCGACATCATTGACAACTACTATTCCAGTAGTGGCGAAGTGTACATGTTCGTTCAACCTTCAGACCGACGACGTAGCCACCAGTTGCGCTCCGTTGTTGAAGATGAAACATCAGTGGCCGTGATGTTGCTGATGGCGCGTGCTCGGCTGCGAAGTGTGAGCGAAGAGGTGGACCCTGAAACCAATGACTCACGCATCACGGTCAGTGCGGCAGGTGTTGTGGAAAGCGCACTGAACCGTAACGTCAGCGCCGTGGGTGATGGCTCACCTGACTCGTATGTGGTCAAGGAGATTGAGCCAAACGCACCTGTCGTGACGGTCACGCTCGGCGGTCCCGGTCAAGGTGCAGTGAACACCAAGCCTACGTTTGACCCAAGCCCACTGATGCGCCTACCGGGTACTACGCGCCGCTCCTGTGCAGTACGTGCCACTCACGTGTTCGCAAAGAACGACACCACGACCACGGAGAACATTCTGAGCGTTTCCCCACTGAACAACGGCTCACCTGACGTTGCTTCATGGGGTACGATTGCCTTTCCCAAGGTCGGTCGTGTGTACCTTGAGAACGGGGCAAGCGCAGGGTATGCGAGCAAAGGTGGTGCAGGCTTTGTTTTCACCAACGTCGGTGCTACGGGGACTGGGCGCTTCCTCGATGCCGACGGCACGGAATATGCGAACTTCTTCCTGTGGTGTAACGCGGTTGGACTGATGACTGAAACATCATCTCCTGCTGAAGTCGCAACTTCGCTGACCTTATTCAACGACCCACACTTTGCGGATGAGTCCATGGCCCAAGACGGTAGCACCGTCAACGACCGCCTCTTCCAAGCCATGGACACGGTAAGCCACGATTACCAATTGGGAACGCAGTTCGCAAGCACGCGAGCCATGGTCGAAATCCCTGTCTTCCCTCAACAGTTCTTCGACCATCCTGAGCAAGCCATTTTCCCCGGCCCTGACAACTCCATGAAGTTGCATCTTGACGCAACGTACACTGCCCACACGTGGAATCCTACCCCTGTTGGTCGCCGCGCAGACGACATTCACCCTGCTGACAAGCAGGCATCATCGGCATACGGTTTTGTTCGCAATGACTTCGTTGCCTCGGCACGTGTTCTTCGTGTTGAGGACACCGGCTCGGTCTTCAAAATCCACGTGGACAACGCTTCGGTCTTCCCACGTGGTGACTTGGCCAACGACTCGCTTGGAAACATGAAGGGTGTTGGGCGCTTCCGCCGTTGCTTCACGTCCGATGGCCACTGGGCCATTTACACTAACAACGCTGCATCGGATGGCTTCCTTAGCATCCCCCACTCAGGTGCGGGTCACGCCAACCACGGCATTGCTGCTGAGGCCTTCTTTGCTCACGCAGTTCCCGGCTCCTCCCTTTTCGTCGCTCAGGGTTTCCGTGGGGAGTCCCTGATTCCAATTGACTCAGACAACCACACGCCCTCGTCAGACTACGAGGGGCGTAGCCCGTACTACTACGATGCTGCGAACATGCAAACCCAAGGTGGCAACCTCGACTACGGTATGAGGCAGTACGTCAGTGCAGTTGAGTTTAAAGCCGGACCAATGAGCAACCCGCACGCCCCACGAACGGTGACCAAGAACGCCACCGCCACGATTGTTTCAGTCCCGTCTATCAGCGGTAACTCGTACACCATTACGGTTGACGACGGGTCGTTGTTTCCCGATGTACCGTTCACCCGAGATTCAAGCAATGCAATTCAGTTTGAAACAGGTGACCCATTGTACATTGCTGAAATCATCCAAGAAGACGGTAGCAGTGAAGAAGCGTACTACCTTGGTCGTTTCAGCAGTGACTTTACGGAGAACACGTTTGCTATTGTCAGCACGTCATCGCCCACGAATCTCGTTGGTGCTACCATTCGACTTGACCGTGTGAGTCACGCACTGCATTCTATCTCGTCACCCGCATCTGCTGTCACTGAGGAAAAGAAGGTTATGACCTTCTTGCCCCCGAACAATGAGTACTGGGTGTTCAACGTAGCAGCCAGTTCGGGTACTACCACTACACTCAACATTGCACCATCAACGTATTCCTATTACCTTGCTCATGCCAACACGTTTGGACTAAACATTCGTTCGGGTGACAAGGTGTACGTGGATGATGGCTCAACCATTTCGTACCTTGGTGAAGTGGATTACGTCAAGTCAAACAACCTGACTGGTGGGAATCATCAAATTGAACTGAAAGCAAACAACGCAGCAGCCATTTCGATTAACAACAAAATCCGTGTTGGTGCTGAAACTGTGCTAACCACCGACCCATCGGCTATTCTTAATCGTTCATGGGTCTATCCGTATGCTGCCGGTGGGCTGCGTAGCGGTGACACAGTTTGGGCCAACATGAGCCTGAACAACCCACATGCAGTTGAGGGTTTGTTCGCCAAGAGTCGTGGTGTGTTCAACGAAGAACTGGTGTGGAAGGGCTTCAACGGTGGACGGGGAACACTTGCAACTCGGCCACGTGACTCAATTCCCATGGAAAACTTTCTGATTGGAAACTCCTGTTTGGAAACTGCCATCAACTACGCTCAGCACGTCAACAAAACCATCGAGGAGAACTACAAGGCTATGGGACTGGATGCTTCCCAAGCACCAACCGTGGCCTATGTTGACCCGTATCTTGCTACTGATGGGCACGCTCGCGTGTTGCTTTACGATGTAGGTCACGACCGTGAGTTCATTGCCTTCCATGACCTTCACATGCAAGTTCAAACGAGTGCTGCCACCCCATCTATTGGGTACACGCAAAACCTCGCTTACGAAGGTGGTACGACCAAGTTGGACAAGTTCTTGATGGGACATAACGGCGGCGCACCGCATTACCTGACCACCCAAATTGACGTGGCCAACGGCTTCCCGAGCGAGAACCCATTCTTGCGCAGCACGCAGCAGTCAAACTTCATGGAAAGTGCATACGCACACGACATCATTGGGAAGAGTGCAGCAAACTCCTACACCACCACAACGCAATCATGGACAGTACTCAACAACCCTACGAATGAAGCATACAACGCATTGTTCATGTCAAAGGGGCACGGTCATTTCGTACATACAGGACTGTACCATGAGGCCAATTTGACTGACCGTTTGACTGTGGGTGACAGTACACTGCCTCGCGTTCAACCTGCCGTTGCAAGCCCGTACTGGGGCAATGAAATCCACAAGTTGACCCGCATCCAAGGCGCTGACCACCCTCTCATCAATGCATTGCGCAACCATCGCGCTGCACAAAACCCCAACACCCATTCCCTTTCTGACCCGAGTACAACGTTCGACACCCCTGACGGTACCCGTACTGTGTCTGCATTCCTTGCACTGAAGGGCAAGCGCAGCACCACGTTGAGCCTTGCTGACCACGAAGAGAGCCGCCTTCAACATCTCCCACATTGGACGCAGATGGACTTTGTTCGTCGCATGACCATTGACTTCGGTGAGGTTGGAGTCAAAGAGGGTGTGACGGACATTGAGGCTGCTGCACGTGAAATCGTGCGCCTCATCAATCAAGGTGGGGCTGAAAGCGGTCGAACCCACGCACGCCGCCCATCACATCAGTACCCCGGCGAAAGCGAACGTCTTGATTTAACACGTATTGGCGTTCGACAGGACATTGCTAATCCGAACCGTGACCCTTCAGCGTCGCACATTAATGCTGATTTTGCCGCTACTGGTTCAACTTACGACCCTGCGCCATGGTGGTACCCTGACGAAGCGTTCGACAGTCACGACCGAGGTAGTCACATGGGGTACCTGCGTGCTCACATTGGTCGCGTTGTGGAAGACCTCGACGGTAACGAAGGGTTTAGCATCGTCATTCACAGTACGATTCCGGGTGCAAGCAGCCGTAACTTCTGCGCATGGCTCGACAACAGTAAGGGTCAGTCCACGTACAAACCGCAGTACCTCATCGGTCACGGTGGTCGCTTCCGCAACTTTTGGTCGCAGCCTGACGAAACGCTTGGGGAAAACATGCACCCTGCTCCGCTGCCGTTGAACAAGCACGGTCGCCCCTTCGCTCCAATTACATCACTGCGGGAGTACGTGCCCCAAGAGGAGCCTGATGACGCCTTCTCAAGCAACCTTGACGTTGCTGCTCGTAGTGACACCAAGAAGAACACCACGGCCCGTCGAGTGTCTTCAGTCATGGGTGGCACCAACATCAACAGTGTTGCTGACGAGTCGTTTGAGGCTCAGTCCCCTGCCACTGCTCTTGTTGAGGGATTGCGTCGCGGCTCAACCGCCATCGGTCGCATCAACTTTGGTGGGCTTGTTGCTGCCGGAGTACCGGGCTTCGCACCCGATGCAGGGGACTTTGGCCTTGGGCGACGCGGTGACACACGGTTCAACAGGAAGTACGGTAACTCAGGAGTCACCGACTATACCTCGCATGTACCAACGGCGTCAGCAAAGGAGGATGCGGTGGGAAATGCACCCCTGTACGGCTTCCGATTTGCTGACCATCGCGGTCGCGGTCACGGTGTGCGCTACGTGTATCGTTCAATAGACGAAGCATTTGCCAACGAGTTGACTGTGCTGCCGTCCACACTTGACGATGAAATTGTTGTGTACATCAACGACAGTGACGTGTCGAGGGGTGGTTTCACCCTTGGTCATCACATGCTTGGTACAGGTGATGCTACTGGGCGCATCACACCTACGACTGATATGACCGAGGCATCGTGGGTCGGTAACCGGTGGCGCGGTGTGTACGCTGCTGATGCAGGCATTGATTGCAAGGTCACGTACAACACCGGTGATTCGTTGACGATTGCCTTTGAAGCCCCGTACACAACGAGTGCTACGGACTATGACAATCATCCTGACTTCCTTGGCTTCCTTGGCTTTCCGCTAACCAACGGCATCATTCAACTCACGGACCCGTACAGTGGAACGGGGGTATTCGCAGATGGGTCAACCGGTAACACGTTCACCTACGAAACGCGCAGTTCCAACGACGTAACAGGCACGCATACGTTCTATGGTATAGCAGGTGACAATTTCACAGTCAGTCACTTTTTCAACGGTGCTACCTTTACTGACAACGCTACCATCTTCAAGACCAACGCGAAAAAGTTTGGCTTGCTGATTACGCCTCGGCTAAATTGGACCACGTTGGTAACCGACGAGGTGCTTGCGTATGCAACAGTAGCAGCCATCAACCTCACTGACCCGAACGTTGAGCAGGGCGTTGCCGTTGACGTGCGACACCTGTACGCAGCAGACGGTCGTACACTTGGTGAGTGGGGGGTCGCTGAGGATGCCATCATTATTCGCGCCCACAACCCACAACGCGGTACACGCCCCTTGTCTGAAATGTTCAGTGCAAGCCTGCACCGCGACTACGGTATTCAGGCTGCACACATTGAGTTTGGTGAGTACGAGTCGTTGAAGAAAAACGCCACGGCATCGTGGAGTTTGACCGCAAGTACCAGTACACCGGTTTCGGATGCTGACATTGAAGCGTCACGTCAACTCGACGTTGGCTACATTCCTCGCACGGTGGTGCAGATTCGGACCCGTGGTCGTGGGTTCCATGCAAACACCCCTACGCCCATTTTGGTTGACTCCTTCAACGACCCTGTGGACATCAGCACTTGGCGGTCAAACCTCCGTGGTACGCGCTTTTTGGCTCGACCGGGTGACCACATTCTGCCGTGCCTCAACAACTACATTTTGGAAATTGACTCTTACTCATCCAATGAGTTCAACGTCCGTACGGCGTCCAACAAACTCGGCCATGCTCTCATCCTTGCAGGTCAAGAGGACATCACGAATCCTGACCGCGTACCATCGTTTGGTGAGCGGTTGCCGTTTTATCACGACGACACAAAGTACGCATTGGTGTTCAGCAAGCAGACGCCCAGTGCAACCGGTAGTGAAACGAAGTTCACGTACACAGACCAAGAGGCAACCGCTGAATGGCAAAGTGAGTTTGGGTCAAACACAATCAACGACGACTTCTTCGTAATGCGATTTATCGGGGAGATTGACGGTTACCGTTTGCATGGTAGCGTGGACAGTGAACCTGTCACCTACTTTCGTGGTGCGCGGGACAGTGGTGACCACAGTGTACCGTTGTACTTTGGTGGTGGGTTCAGCGGCATCGTACTTGACGTGAACGACGGCACGCAGAACGATTACTCCGACTTCTATACGCATCCCTACTCAAGCGGGCCGACAGGTACGGCGGGTATTCAGCACGCCAATGAAATCTCAACATCATTTGCCTTGGTTGACTGTAACGCGCTGCTTGCTTTTTTCCCCGGCACTGCACTCCTCAATCAACATCGGGCAAGCATTCACCCACCGGTGTACAACAAGACCAGTGTGCTTGCGGTTGACCTTGACGGTGGTAGCGGTACTCGACACAGTAGCCTGCCGTCCCACGTTGAGTCACGCTACACCGTTGGTATGGTGTACCAAAAGCCGTCACCCCTTATCCTGCGTGTTGCTCATCCAATCGCTCGTTACGATGATGCGCAGAACTCCAAGCAGAACTACACGGCGTACATCATCTATGGTCCCGGTCAAGCCTTCCCCTTCACCGAAACCACTGATGAAGATGCGGCGGTTGAACCACACCCCGGTTACGTCGTGACGACCGGAAATACGTGGAGCAAGGTGCCGTTCGACAAGTACCTACCAAACACACTGACCAACGACAGGAACGACTACGGCCCACCCACTGGGACATACCAAACCGAGCGTCACCGTCATCACTGGTTCACGAAGATGAACTGGTCACCCGCTGAGGGTATTCCGTATGTAGGGGCAGTGTCCAGTGGAAAGAGCCTGTGGCAGCGTCCTGAGCACGGGTACCACTTTGGTGAACACTTCAACACGCAGAACTCCGTCAGCAGTAACAACATTGTTGACTACGCCAAAGCCCACCCGTACAAGCACGCGCCGTTCCTCGGTTACGGTGCAGCCAGTCAAGCCGACTACACCTTCCACATGGACGGTGGGTATCACCCCGGCGGCTCATGGCTCGACAACCAAATGTCGTTCAACGCACCCCTTGAACCGAGTGACTACCGCGTGGCCAAGGAGTCTTGGAATCAGGTCAACCCTACCGCCTTCCGCGTGTCAGGTGTGCTTGCCAAGCAAATGCTTGCAGGTTCGTCAGCCGAAGAAGGTGACGATTTCGACCGCGACTTCATCATCGTTGACGCAACGCGGTGTCAGAACGGTGAAGAACTTGCAGCCGTCCTTGGACAAGCCGTCAATGAAAACCCCGGTCGTGGGGCTTTGAAGGCCATGGGTGGTACTCACCTACCTTCAATGGGCAACGCCATGCGGCAAGACAGGTATGGGTGGATTGAACTTACGTTCACGGATTACGACATTGACGGGTCAGCATCAAAGACGTACGTTGAGGCATCCGGTACAAACCAAGCAACACTTGAGCAGTTGCCTGCAAGTGGTTGGATTCGTACTGACAAAAGCGGGCGCACACTTCACTCCATTTTGCTACCTGCGTTTGCACCGTATCATAGTCGAGAAGTGTACAACAACAGTGGTACATGGACTGTACGGTTTTACCTTGCACCAAATCGAATCGAAGGTCACCCGAAATTGGAAGATGCACAAACGCATTCTGACAGTTCTCACCCCTCGGAGTCCGATGTGGATTCCAACGCCACAAAGGTGTACGTATGGAGCAAAGCGGGTGTGCATCGCTACAACAACGAAAACGACAGTGCGCGTACCCACATGACCCAAGTGCATTTTGCAGGCATTGTGGACGCCATTGACCGTACGCGGCCAGTCGGTGTTGTTGGGTGGTCAGGTGAGCGATACTCCTACCTGAACTCACTGAAGGTCGGTACGGAGGGCTATGCAGCAGGTTTGGGTGCATATCATCCTAAACTGGGCTTTTCACCGTACGGAGCGGCGTCCACCGTGATGAACGGTTATGGGCAGTTTCCACACGTGTACGCGCTTGAAAATACACCTGAATCACTCGCGGGTGCAAACTACCAAGGCAATGATGCTCGCAACTACGTTGGTGGTACGGGTACGACGTTCAACATCAACGCCACTTCGTACACCTACACCATGCGTAACGCTGACACCAGTGGGGCATTTGTTCAACAAGGCGAACCAGTCAACACGCAGACGTTGACTGACTTCACCATCCCTGATGCACTGCACCACCCACAGGGTGTATTTGGCAAGGGTTTCCTTGTGATGTCGTACGAAAGCGAACTGGCACTTGTGGCAAAGCGTGACCGTGACGGTATCACTGCACTTGGTGATTGGCTGAGTGTTTCCTCCAAGACCCGTGCGGGTGTTGCAGCCGCTACTGCCATCACCTTTGCAGGCACGGTTCAGTGGGACGAGCGTATTCATGGTGCTGAGCGGTACTATGCACCTGCTACCGCCGGACCTAACGTGGAGGCCCTGATTGCTTCGGGCACTGCCACACCAACTGGTGACCTCATCACGTCTGAGTACACTTTGCACAGTGCAATCACAGACGACAACAACCTGTTCAACGCTACTCCGGCAGCAGCAAAGATTGGTGACCTGTTCTTTGACTTCGACGAAAGCCCCGGCTCCGGCATTCTTAGCAGTGTGACTGAGGTTGAGCGCAACCTGTTGCTTGGCCTCAAGACGGCTGCATCGAGCAGTGACTTTGACACGAAGCACGACGACCTGACCTACTGGCTTCCAAGCGTCAACGGGTACAAATCATTGGGTAACACACCAGTGCGCAACTTCAGCGTCGAGCACGTGGTGTGGAAGCGCATGGACGGTGGCAACCTCTCGCTACCTGCACTCAACGCACGCGGCCTTGGCTCGGTGCCCTTTGTCACGCGAGTCAACAGTGGCACTGCATACCTGACCGGTGAGAAACTGTACGGCAATGTGCGCTTCTCGTTTGAAACCACGAACAGTAGCATGTTCCCCATCATTCAGGCTCAAGAGTTGGCGCACCCGCAAATTGCGGCTCGCCACCCTGAAGAACTACGTAACGTGCTCATCATCCCCAACGAAGAGGTACAGTTCGCCGCCATTGAGGTTGAGGACGACACTGGACAGGTACACACCGTTGAGGGTGGCTCACCCTTCGGCACCATCATTCGTGGCTTCCGCAAGGTGTCCAACCGTGCATCTGAGGGGCTTTCACCTGCCATTGCAGGCAGCGGCGTGGAGCCGAACCTCAAGGTGCGCTTGCCTGACCCCAACACCATTCCGGGCAACATCATCGTTCGCAGTGGGTTTGACCGCATCCAAGCGTATCAGACTGAAACAATGGGCAGCGGTGGTATGCTTCGGCCCGACCTTGGTACTGACATGAAACACCTGTGGACCACCGAAACCAGTGCGCCACGCACCTACCCCACCGGTCCCGACCATCAGTGGGAGCACATCTCTCAGGGTGCAGGTGAGGGTGGGTTCCCTGACCCAACGTTTGCCGGATGGGAAGAGGCCACGGGTAATGCCCCATTGGAAACCTCGTATGAGTTGCATGACCGCACACTCTTCTTCCATGTGACCAAGTGTGGTAACACGCATACACACAAGCACCCAACACACTACGACCATACCAACGGTGTGCAAAACAGTGACCTCACCGGTGTGTCCTACTCAGGCACTACGCTCACGGTCAGTGCTACTGTTGACGCTGCTCTCTTCTCCACGGCGTTCGGTGACGAGGAGGCTGCTGATAACCGCCGCTTCCTGCGACTGTACAACCCGACAACCGACCGGGGTGGTGTGGCCTCCTTTACGGGCATCAGCGGTGCTACGTTCACAGGATGCGTCGGGGATGCAGACTTTGACGAGTTGGTGAAGACGAGCATCACCTCACTCAAGGTCGTACCGTCGTACTACATTCCCGCAGGCAGCACCCGTTTCTTTGCATCCCGTCGTCTGCGTGACCACTCAGAAATCAGCGGCAACAGTCCTGACGCAATGCACACGATGTACTACCAAGGCGTTTCTGCTGCAACGAACGCGCACGCCATCTTGAGCAAGCCAAAACTGACACCGATGGCGGTGCCTCGTATGGGTCACCACTTTGTCACCCCGACCATGGGCATGCTACCGGGACACTGGGCGCACCCTGCGTACCAAGGACTGTACAACAAACATCGAGCCATTCGTGCATCGTCACACAAGTTTGCTGAGCAAACGCTCTTGGAAGAGGTGGGACTTACGACCCTGCGGGCAGACATTGCTTCCTCGGTAACTGACCAGTTCAACAACTACGACCCGCAATTGGTCTTCGGTTCACTGTCCGCTACACCATCGGGACCAAGCGACATTCACGGCGGTGCGTTCACGCTGATGTTTGAGTCCAAGGTAAGGGCTGATGGGTACGGTGTACTGGCGTCAGAAGGGCAAGCAGGGGTCATCAACAGTAAGGGTGGGCATAGCATCGTCTTGGAGGCGGCTGCTACCTACACATTGTCCAATCACTTCCCTGACCCCGCTGAGGTTGGCTCGTACCAAATCGTCATTCAACCCAACATGCACAAGTCACAACTCATTGGTTACCATCAAAACAACTCAGATGGGAAGGGGTTACCCGATGGAAGTGTAGCGGAACTGACCAATCAACAGGTTGCATTGGTCGTGGGTATCAAGGAAGCCGACAGTACCCGTGGTGCTCGCGTGCTTGTGTTGGCTGAGGCCACTGCCGCAGACGTGCGCGGTTGCGAGGTGTTCATCAACGAGGTCATGCTTGACCATGACCCGGACCATGGCAGTCAATTCACAAACATTCCACCGTTGTTGTTGTACAACCCGTTGGGTGTACAATCCACCGAAACACCTGCATTTGTCCGTCACACCTTACCGTACCACCCCGGCATGTTTGTTGACGCTACACCGGGACTTACCACCAACATTCCATGGTGGAGCATCGTGCATCGGTATGAGCCAAACAATTCCAAATCAGTTGGTTTCCGACACCTCAACCACCATCGGTTTGACAACTACTACGAGTTCATTCGTGCAGGTGCAGGCAGCGTTGGTGTACAACTGACGCTTGCGGGTTACCCAAGCCAATTCCCTGAAGTGTACTCCAAAGTGTTTGACCTCACCAGCCTCAACCCTGTAGCCACTGCCGTTTCCGCCAATTCAAGTTCAATTACGGTTACTGACGCTCGTATGTGGCCGCAGCGTGCATACTATGACCGATTGGTTGAATACGTGGATGCAAACGGTATTCGGCGCACCAACAAGGTGTCAACCACCGACACCATGTCAATTGGTCTTGATAGCGCCCCGAGTGCATTCCACAGTAACATCACCAACGGCACCAAGGTTCGCCTTACCCGTGCGTATGGTACGTTCCATGCAGGCTCAGTCTTCCTCGACTCCAAGTCAAGCATGATTACGCGCATGCTACCGCAGGTGTTGCAAGGTAGCCGGGACACCAACAGTCTGCACGTTCCTGATGCATTCTTGTGCATGTGGCATCCAAACCTTGGGCGACCGTACACGTTTTACTCCGATTCAACACGTACCTTCCTCAATCCTGCAAGTGACCGGGCAGTGGACAACAAACCGTACAACTCAATGCCTGAGCACTTTGAAACATTCCACTACCACGACGCACCGTACTTTGCAAGCGTTGGGCCTTTTGGTTTTGGGATGAAGACACCGAATCCAGTGCTACCTGTAAGGTGGTCTGATGGTACTGCTCGTACGGTGCAATCCATCAACACCAGTACGAAAACGATTACCACAAACCCTGACCCAGCGTCACTCACAACGTTGTCGTCAGGTGACGTGATTGCGATTGGTGCTCGACTGTACACAGTAAGCAGTGACTCCAAGTTCACTGGTGCAATTGTCGTCAACCAAGCCATTGATGCTGAAATCCCCACTGGTACTGCAATTTACTCGGGTGGTGTTGGAGATGTGGTCGCTGCGGGTAGCCTGAATGCTTACTTCACAGTTCAGGGTTCAGTGGGTACCGACACCACCCAAGTCACACTCAACAACTACTGGCCGTGCGGTAGTCGCGGTGGGCCGTTGGTTAGCCGCCTTGATGGGTACGGCTTTGCCGCAAGTTCGTGGACGTATTCACAGGCCTACGGGTACGACAAGTGGGTATGGGTTGACCAAGACGATGACGGGTCATATGCGGTAAGCAGCGGTGTCACCAACACTGATTACAAGACCCTATCAAACCCAACAAGGTCGTTGCCTTTCGGTTACCGTTTTGGTTTGCGTCAACCGTACAACAGGCCACAGTGGTCAAGGTACGGCATGGCATATTTCCGCGATTCAACCCTTGCCGGTTGGATTCCCGAATACGCTCCGTACGTGCAGGCTGACTCGCAGACGTGGCCGAAAACAGACTTCAGCAGTGCGGCTACATATCCTGCAACCTACGTCGGTGTCATGGAACGTCAGACCAACTTCAGCGGTATGCTTGGAGTGGACATGGCTGAGCGTCAAGTGCGATACAGTGACGGTATGCGTATGACGCGCTCGTTTGGCGCTCCTGTGCGTACACTGCGCAACGAATCCACCGTCATTCGTGATTGGTGGGGTGACGACAACGGCAAGGACTTGGAGCGCATTGACGAGGCCGTGATGTACTACATGGTGGATTGGTGGGGCAACACCCGTGGTGAGGACGTACGGCGCTTCCCTGTACGCTCATTCGGCATCAGACCCGCGTGGGATGCAGGTGACGCATATGACCCCGGACGCAACACTAATGCTACCCCGTACGAGCGACTGTACAACAGTGGTAGTCCACTTGTCAACCTCAAGGGCATTGTCGGCTCAGGGTCAAGCAACATCTCATTGTCCTCCGGTGTGACGATTCCACGTTTCGGTGGACGACAGAATACGTCAAACAACAACAATGCAAACACGTTGGTGGACTTGTTCATGCCTGCTACGGCATTGCGCGTTGGGGACATGGGCAACGGTCGCGGTGTGCGCTACCCCACGCAGTTCAACGAGGACCGGCTGACTGCGTTGAATGAGGCTGATTACACGACCGGTGTTGTCCTGTCGCACCACACGGCTGAGCCGGTGTTCGGTGACGGATTCATTCGCGCTCGCAACGACACGCTTGCGCTTGACGAGGTGCCACGCGGCATTAGTGCTCGGCTTGAAATTGACGAAGACGGGCTGCTCAAGCCCGAAGCGGTCGTCAGCAGCCGTGTTGAAACCATCACCGGCTCCACCAAGCACACCGACGCAGTGTCCCGTTCTGCTCCGCGTATTGGGCTTGACACAGAAAACGTCGAAGGTGTGGACGACAACCTCATCGCACTCAACACCGAGGCTCACAGTCTGCACGCTGACCGTGGTGTTGGGCAGCGCGTGGTGCTTGTTGGTGGCCTGACCGCAGGCTCGCAAACCATTGGTGACCTCGACTACACTTCACTGAACTTCGGTAATCAACCGGTGGGCGGGGTGGCACGACTCAGCCATACGGCGAACTTCAACCCGCTTGGTGGCACGTACGTGGCAGAAACCCGCAACTTCCTTGCCCCGGTCAGCGACTACGGTTGGGGCGCAGTGAGCGGAAAGGCAGCGAACCCATATGCTACAAGCACGTTCAGCAGCGCATCAGCACAGACCAATTTCACGGACAAGGTAATTTCGTTCCTTTTGCGCCCAGTGCGCCTGCTTGACGACCAACACGTTGAGATGTTCCGACCCAACAACAATTTGCACAGTGGTAGCCCACAGTACGGGTCAAACTACTTCTCCGCGACCGGTGGTGGTAAGTATGGCCTGTTTGCGTACAACATGCCCTCGGGTCGTGCGGCTGACGGTAACTACATCAGGGCGACGAATCCTGACACAAACCCGCCCTATGCCCCGGCTTACTACATGAACATCACCAGTAGTGACAGTAATCCGGCAAGCAAGGGTCCGAACCTTGGCGGTACACACAACATGAGTACATCACTTGACAATGATGTAACGCGCATCGTGATGAGCGAAAACACGTTGCAACATCACCGCAGCGACGCATCACGTAGGCGCACAAGCGCGGAAACCGATGACACTGAGCGACGAGCCGACTACTCGGTAAAGCCACGATTCAGTCAATCCCTCCACCCCAAGGGGCATAAAGGAGATGTGAACTACGGAACATCAGACCACTCGGGTGATGGCGCATGACGTGTGAATGTGGACATTGTTTTGGCATGGATTCAGCGTTTGACTTCTTGGAAAAGAAGTTGTGCCCCGAAGGGAAAGCAGCGGCCAAGCGGAAGTTCAAGGTGTACCCAAGCGCGTATGCCAACGGTTGGGCCGTGCAGTACTGTCGTGG
>TARA_R100000329_G_scaffold3197_2_pt1 | contig 45490 bp, 56 predicted proteins | sample TARA_R100000329 | Tara Oceans TARA_R100000329 (sample SAMEA2620783) | marine metagenome | biome: marine biome (ENVO:00000447); feature: surface water layer (ENVO:00002042); material: "saline water (ENVO:00002010), including plankton (ENVO:xxxxxxxx)" | depth 5 m | reverse complement strand
TTTTGTGTCATCAACACACCAACACGGAACCCTTGCTAGTTCTTTATTAAATGATGTCTGCCCGCAAATGTATTCAGAAGCATCGGAGTATCCACCAACAAGAGCCCCTATAATCCTTCTCGCTATAAGCGTCTTACCTCTGCCAGTTGGCCCTACAAGAATCAAGCCCTGCCCTTGTTTAGGTACTCTATACAATACTGACTCATAGAATCTTTTCATATGAGCATGGAAGTACTCTATCGTAGGTCTTTTATCATTTACAAATAATTGATTTAACCATGCGTGAATAAAGGGCCAGTTTTTCGGGTCTCCGTTGTCAGCAGGTTCAACAGGATAAATGTTCTGAGAGTTAAGTATACGATGCGAGTTAACTTCGACTACTCTTTCTTTAGACCATATGATAGGAGCTATTTCGTGAATTCTATTTTCGTTAGATATTGTTAGTATAGCAGCGTCTACTTCTGATATGTGCTGTCCTTTCTTTGGTTTGTACAAGAATCCAGATTTCCTAAGTTCTAAAACTAGTTGGTCTTTTGGGATAGGTACGGCTGACCCATGAAGTAGTTTAAAGAAGTTTTTACCATTGAACCAATAGTTATCAAGCAAGTCTCCTAACTTAGTTGTTTCATAGTCTTCAACAAACTTCTTCCCAAGTATTTCTCGCCATGTTAGAAACCCCTTACCCGCTCTATCACTATAGCATATAACACCATCCTCAGTAAGTTGACATCCTTCTCTTTCAATACCGTCATCTATCCAAAACAATGGGCCTCTCTCACCTACAGCAAACTCACCCATCCATCTTTCAGGAAATCTTTTGAAGACCTCCTGACCAACTACCTCCATAGGAATTGAAGTTTCTGTAGTTTGAGGGGGCTTATCCATAGCTGCTTTTAGCAGCATTGTCTGCACTACGCTATCTTCTAAAGGATCTCCTATCTTCTTCCAATCCTCTCCTAATTCAAAGTATTGATTAGACTTCAGAGAAGACCTATCAAAACCCGCAAAGATTCTATCAAGTCTCAGATGTGTACACATCCTCTGCATAAAGGCAGCAAACATATCAGGAGATATAGGAATTTTTTTAAACTCCCAAACTAGTCTCATATATCCAGATTGAGTCTTACTAATCCATGTAGGAAGTAGTCCTTTGCATTGAGTTTGTATTATTCTCTCAACAATATCCCAATCAACAGGAGCGTCATAATCGGCAACGATACCTGATATAGCGTTTGGTGGATTGTCAGACTGTATTCTTAGTGACGGATTGTCTCCTTCAACAGTACTGTAAAAAACGTGGTCTGTTTTTTCATCAGCACACCACGCTCTAAATTTTGCTTTATCTGAGAATTTAGGTTTTTTCTTTTGTATAGATAGGGGATCTGTAAACTTATTGGCTTTTTTATCTTTTAAATTTTTTAAATAACGGTATTCCATATTACTTTTCATATCGGGTTATAACTTTTCCTTCCGCTTCAAGAGGTATATCATCAATCCATTTAGGTGGGGTGCTCATAATCTCTATGATTCTTTCCAGTGTTTGGTCTGCTTTATCTGCGTCTTCTTCCACTACAACCTCGTCATGTACGTGGAAAATTGTTTTTATACCTTCTTCTTCAATCCGTAAAAGCATATCTGAGAAGATATCTCTAGCGAGAGCTTGAGAAGCATTCTCTGCAAGCAGCCCTCCCCACAACCTAACAGGAATCTTTTTTGGCCCTTTAGCTACCATCGCTACATAGTTTCTTCTTTCGTTAAGAAGAGCTACTTTTATTTTACCATAGTTAATTGACCTACCCGAAGGCAGCGGAACTTTAAAATCTTTGAGACTAGAATAAGATACATGCAATCTTCTTTGAAGATCATTCCAAAGACCGACCACTTTATTCATTTTTGTTCTGTACATACCCACAGCTTTTTCAGCTTCAACTAAAGGGATACCTGCAATCAAAGAGAACTTGTTGGCACTAGCTCCGTACCCACAACCTAACACGATGGTTTTAACAAGGTGACGGAGTTTGGGGTTTTCATCTTTTAACACTCCTTTAGAACTATCCCATTCCCCAAATCTGATAGCAAATGCTTCATAAATGTCATCACACGCTTGTATTTCTTTTAGAGTATCTTCATCTCCCGCCAACCAACATAGTGTTCTAACTTCTATCTGTGATAGGTCAACAGCTATTAATTTCTTATTTGGTTTAGAAGAAATTAGTTTACGTAGGTCTACACCAAACATCTCTCCTCGTGGCAAGTTCTGTAGATTTAAGTTCCCACCGCCACCAGAGAACCTACCCGTTGAAGCTCCCCAATACATGATGTTTCCATAATATCTTTGGTCAGCCATTGTAGCATAACTAAAGCTCTCAATCTTTCTCTTTAACGAGTTGATTCTTCTATAGTCTCTAACAGCACCAATCCATTTATATTTTTGCCCATGCTTTTTAATCCACGCATTAGCATCCTTATCAGTCATCGCTAAACTGACTGGAGGTTCGAGACCCATTTTACGACATTCGTTATTGAATGCTTTTCTTGAAAGTGTAGGAGCTTCACCTATCCAAGGTATAGAGTTCTCTGCCTCAAATAGATTTTTATTTATATTCTCTGTTTGTTTTTTGAGCTCGCTTGTATCGATAGGTATGCCTCTTTGAGATATGGTTCTATTTAAACAACTGATGTTTCTCTCTGTTTCAGGCCACTGGCTCTCCAACTCTTGCCAAATTTTTAAACACAACTCAGAATCTTTGAGGGCGTATTCAGAAACTTCTTTCTTAAAATCTTTTGTCATGTTTTCCCACTGCTTCCCCAACATGTTATCCCGTGTTTCTTTTGAAACATCTAAATCAAATAATTCTGCAGAAGCATTTTTCAAGGCTCTTGGTAGTCCACAATATGCAGCTAAGTCTGCAGTACATAACCACTCAGCGTATTTAACAGAAGGCCACCATTCTTTTTCTACACCAAATAAATATAATGTTTGGTCAAAAGGAGCGTTATGACTTACCGCCCTATTGCCTTCAATAAGAGACCAGTCAAATTCTCTGGGATCTCCAACAAAGGATGTACCCTCATCCCCTACTACTGACACCATATATGCATCAAATAAAGGGTGGCTGAAATAGCCTATAGTACCTAATGTTTTTATTGAACATTCTTTGTCGTAGTATGTCTCAAAGTCTATTGCAAAAGTATTCATAATTATTTTTGTAGATAAACTCACCCGTACTACACGCCCCCATAGCATGATCATCGCACGGGTGAGTCCCCTCTATGAACAGTAAGCAGACGTGCTTACTGAGATTCTTCGGTTTCGTCCTCAACTAAAAAATCTAGCAGGACTTGTTCAGGGTCATTACCTTTGCTTTTAAGCATTTTAACGTACCAGTTGAATCCAATAATCAGTTGCTGAAGCCTCTCTTTTTGATGTTGCAGCTCTTCAATCTTGATTCCAATATCTTCAATTAGTTTCTCAACTTGATCGTGCTCACTTTGAACAATATCTATAACTTCTTTATTTGTTTTCATATTATCCAAGTCTTGCTGCGAATGTTTGAGATTCTTCAGGAGTTCCTTCTGTAGTTGGTGTAATACTTGGTACAAACCAACTATTCATCCCTCTAGTAAGGAGTTCTGTTTTAAACTTCCAATATTTTGAGCAAAGAGGAGCTTCTGGATTGAATGCTTGAAATGTAGCTAGTCTTTCAAGTGTGTGCTTGTAAGCATCTTTAGCAACATTAATTTTACCCATAGCGTAGAACTCGTCTCCTATTGGATACGGGTAAGCATCATCATCTCCATCATCAGTTTTTGGAAACAAGAACATAATTTCAGCAAACTTAACAATAGGCCAATCAGAGTTGGCTGCTAACTCTTCTGCAGCATCTTGATTAAATACCTGACGAGGCATTTCAGCATGTCCATACGGAGTGTCTTCTCTCCAACCTTTAATAGCTTTAAGTGGAATACACTTACACTCTTGTTCGTGTTCGATAAGGGTATATAGTTTATCAACTACTAAACTCCCTGTCTCTCCCGCTATTTTTGAAGATGCTTGAACTACATTTAGTCTTGGTGCATTTAAATCATCAGCACTGTATTCTAGTTTAGGGGCATCTGTTATTACTTTTAGTGTTTCTTCTTGTGTTTTTGCTAGTGTTTTACTCATTTATATTTTTATGTTTTATATTTATATGTTTTAGGTTTTCATGACAGCGTGAAACGCTCATCAGAAGTGGCTATAATGTCGAGATCTTGAGCAGCGTCAAGAAATTCTTTCGACTTTTGTTTTTTCTCCCCGTCAGGCGCAGTGTCTCCTATAGCTTTTGCTAACTTTGTTAGTGGGACACTAGCTATATCTAAAACCTGCTCTGGTTCGAGGTCAAATTCTTCAGCTAATTTAGCTAATTTTATATTGTTTGTACATTTTTTTGGGGCTCCCATAGATTTAAGTCTTAGCGTGGGAAACTCCACACCTTCTTTTGCCATAGCCATAGCTTTAGCTTTTATTCTTGTAGCCCAATTTGTAACTATCTTCGAAACAACATATAAGTGTTCTACTGTTTTTGGATCGTCTGGATCAGATATATCTCCTCTAGGTAATGCATCGTCAGCAACACGAGAAGCAACTTCAACAGCTAGACCACCTAATGCAGGGCATACATCTTCATGAGCACAGAATCTACAGTTAACTGTAGGGTTCAATTCATACAGATCAGGAGCACCATCGTCCCATTGAGGTCTTATCTTTTCTCCTCTCTTAATTATTTTACTAAGTTTCTTTATAAGTTCTGGTAGCTCATCTCTTGTGAAAATACCTGTTAATGTTTGAGCTCTTACAGGGATAAAGAACACAAAGTCAATTTCATTAACCTCTTCATGTGCTTGAAAAGCACCCACTGTGTAAGCCATTGCTTGCCAGTTTTCTCTTGGTTCATCAATCTGACTGATACCAGTCTTGTAATCAATCATAACCGCCTTATCTCCTAACTTAACAAACTTATCACAAGTCCCCCAAGTCTCCGTCCCATCCAGTTTTATATCTACCTGAATCTCGTTATATTCTTTGTATGATGCTCCGTTAGCAAAACTATTTAGGTATGCCTCCTCGTCGGCTACTATAGCTTCATATATGTTAACCTCTTCTTCGTCGTGTAAAGCGGAAGGGTCTTTGATTTCGAGAGCTTCGTGTATTCTAGTCCCTTTTTCCGCTGCTGCATTTGTTCCTGATCTACCTACGAATCCTGAACAACCCGCTACGTATTTTAAACTTGAGGGACTAAATTCTGCGTGTCCTCTGTTTGAATGATCTGGTTTATCTTCCATGTAGTGTTTCTAGGTTTTCTAGTTTTCTGTTTACTGATTGAATGACATTTTCTTCTATAGTGTCTACAGCCACTAATATTTTCTGTAGAGCATCTGACTTCGCCCCGTTTCTGTGAATCCTCCCTAATGTTTGGGCGAACTCCTTTGCGGAGTAGGATGGACATATTAAACTAACTCTCGGTCTTTTACCATTAATATCGTGTAATGAAAGACCTGTACCTCCTGCACTAATATTTACAACTATTAGTTCTTCCACATCATCTTGAAAATCATCAATTATTTGCTGTCTTTCTTTTAGGCTCTGACCACCTTCAATAGACTTACAATTTAGCTGAGAACACAGAGCTTTGACAGAGTCTTTGAAGTTTACAAATATAACAACAGAGTTTCCTTCATCTCTAAGATCATTAGCCATGCTTGCAATATCAGGCACTTTCAGTGCTTCAGTAAGCTGACGGGCTCTCAAAATATTAACGAGGACATACTCACTATCTCCGACAGTACCTTCTTCAATATATCGTGTAACAATCTCAGGAGTAATTTCTAAGTCTCTATATATTTTTTGTATACCTTTTTTATCTGAGAATTCGACATTCTCAACAAACACTCTGTTGTTTCTAAAACTGTCAGGAAAATCTTCCACAGTCAGTTTGTGTCCAGTTACTCCGTAGATGTTTTCTCTTAGTGTATTTAGTTTTTTTCTACTAATTAATCTCCACTGTTTCCATTGATCAGGGGAGCATCCATTTTCTTGCATCCACCTGTACCAGTTGTGTAAACCATTTTCAGTCTTGTTGAGGTTATGCAAACCTAACATAAAACCTAACGCTCTCATCTCTGTAGGGTCTTCTGCAGCAGTCGCTGACATGCCATGTACACGATAACCTTGTTGAACTAAACTGATAACCAGTTGAGCATTTTGCGTGAAAGCTCCTTTGCATTTATGGATCTCATCTACCAGAACTAAACACCCATCAGGCAGTTGCCATTGCATTATTTTTTTACCTCTCTTTACCATATAAGGAGCACGTCCTCTTCTTATGTTTTCGTAATTTAAGATAAACAAAGGTCTGATACCTGTCTCATTTAATTCTCTTTCCCATGAGGGTATGACTGCTTTAGGACAAATGACAGCTACAGGAACTCCTAATCCTTTAGCTAGATGAGCCGCAACTACTGTCTTACCAGTACCAACAGAACTTGTATCGATAGTGTTGATTCTATCTCTTTGCCGTGACAGAAAAAAGTCACACGCTTCTTTTTGTTTTTTAAATAAGGTCTTCATTATTTTTCATTATTACACTACTCACAAATATGTGTCTAGAGAAAAAAATTGAAAATATAATTACCCTATAAAACAAGGGTGAGGATGTAAAAATAGCAAAACACCCTCACCCTCTAATTAGATATAAACCAAGAAAAATACCTAACTTATTTTAATATAAACAATTTTAGTTAGGATTCTATATAATTTTATACGCTGTTATCGTAGTTATGTTTGTCTTTTATGTAACGAGCAATGAGAAATGCGTCAACCATCCCGTCGTGCGCTTTACTAGCACGTTTACTTTTTTGCCAACACTCGTCAGGAGCTAGGCATTCTGCTTTCCATAGGGCTGCTTCTTTTGTTTGTCCTTTAGGGATATTACCTAACATTTTCTTTTGCCACTTGTGTACTGAAACACAACAGTGATTCCATTGTCTACTCTCACATAACCCTACAATTTTTCCAAAAGAGATACCCATTGATCGTACAGCTTGAGAAGACTTTGCATGCTTCAATGGTTCTTCAACAGCGACTAAGAAATCATCTGCACATTGTCCAAGGCTCATTATCCAATCATACAACTTACGTGTATCTACTTCTCGTTTACCTGCTCGGTGTTGAGTAGGCATTATTGTTTTATCAATTAAAGCTCCAGTAGTTTTAGATATGGCAGCGAGACCACCGTCTAAGCCATTATCTATTCCTATGATCATAACCCTTGTAATGCTTTCCTACTTAGTAATAGTCCTTCGCCTTCTGCAGGTATAAAAACGTCCATGTTTTTTGTGAGTAGCTGTATGTAGAAAACTTCTTTTGCCGTTTTTGGAATTACTAGATAGTAAGTTCCTAAAAGAACATCAGTCCTAAAAGTAAAGTCATTAGGAGGTAGTTCTATTTTTTTAACAATAGAAGGGTGCTCTATTGCTTTCCTGTCGGCAAACATTTTCATTAAGATCTATCTTCTAAAAAACATGGGGTAGCGTGTCCAAAATCATTTTGTAAATATTCATATTCCAATCTGTCATTTGCTTCCTTTACAGATAACTTAAACTGTTTTGTTAGTATTGAAATCGTAATCTCTTTTGAATAGCATGCTATGGGCGGGCTACCGTATCTATCTACGGTTCCTATAAATGCGTCCTCCAGTCCCGAATATAATAATAGAGTGGACTCCGCATCTTCTTCAGTTATTTGGTTCTTCTGGTTCGACATCGATTATATCATCTTGGTTTATATTAACAGCACCCTTACCTTTATCAGCACGAGCATTATTTAAAATACTAATATCGATTTGCATTTTACCTACGCCACCACCTTTCTTGTCATTAAGGCCAAGGTTCCTCCTAATAATCTGATCTAATTGATCGAGCTCTCTTATTGTTCTTGGGCCTCTCAGATTGTCCATATAGTCTCTTAGTAGACGCATACCTGACGCAGCTACATAGGACTGATACTTTTCTGCAGGAGAACTTTGAGCTTCCGCTATTTCTAAAATTTCTTTTTCTTCTGTTTCACGAGCCTCACGTTTAGCAATGTTAATTGCTTCTTTAGTTTTTTTACTAAGGTCGTCTTCTAATGCTTTTTGAAGTGGATCTTGATCCTCTTGTTTTTCTTTTTCTGATTTAGGATTAGATCCATACGAATCGTTTTTAGGCCCATAGCCAGCACGACGTAGCCATCTCCGTAGAGTTGCTGTGGATATTCCTAATTCATCAGCTATATTAACAAGTTTATAATCTTGTTTATATAGTTGTAGAGCACGTTGAACATCTCCACGCTTTAAGAATTCTGCATCATTTTGTTTCTTTCGCAAACCAATTAACTTATACTGTTATTTTATAAACAATTCAAGTCATATGAACAAAGCTAAGAAGTCATACGAACCTCAAATTGACGCTAAAACTAAGAAGATGAACGTAGGAGGAATGCTTATTCCACCTACTAACACAATAACAGCTTTGTTATATGGGTTAGGAAACCACGATTCTTATAGAGCAAAAGAATATTATTTTTGGAGATTATGTGATGAAATATGGAACAATCCTGAAAGACCTGAACCTATGATGGTACGCCATCCTTGGGCAGAGGAAATGATTAGAGCGGTTATTCGTAACAAGTACATTGCTATAGGAGGAGCAGCAAATAGTGGTAAATCTCATACACTAGCTGCTTGGGGCATATTAAACTGGTTAGCTGCTCCAAGAGATACGCTAATACTTCTTACATCTACTACATTGCGAGAGGCTCGTAAAAGAATATGGGGTTCAGTTGTTTCTTTATTAATGGTTATTGAAGGAGCTCCTATTCGTATACGAGATAGTATTGGTAACGCAGCATACGTAACAGAAAAAGGTAACTTGATTGAACGTGCAGGTTTATCTTTGATTGCAGCAGAAAAATCTAAGACAAAAGAAGCAATAGGTAAGTTCATTGGTATCAAACAGAAAAGAGTAATATTGATTGCGGATGAGCTTTCAGAAATATCAGAGGCTATTATACAGGCTGGTCTAAGTAACTTATCGAAGAACGAACGCTTTGAGTTAGTAGGACTGAGTAACCCCAACTCTAGATTTGATGCTTTCGGTGTTTGGTCTACACCACAACACGGATGGGATAGTGTTGATACAAATACGGACTACCAATGGAGAACTAAATGGGGCGGTGAGTATATAAGGTTTGATGCCGAACGCAGCCCTAACGTGATAGCCGATGAAGTCATATATCCTTGGTTACCAACAACGGACAAGCTAAACGAAGATAAAGCATTATTAGGTCAGGAATCACGAGGGTACTACAGGATGTGCCGTGCTGTATTTTTTGATGGAGGTGAAGAAGATACCATATACAACGAGGCTGAATTATCCCGTAGTGGGGCTATGAGCAAAGTGCAATGGAAAGGCAAACCTATACCTATCGCAGGATTAGACCCTGCATTTACCAACGGGGGCGACCGATGCATCCTGTACACGGGCCACGTTGGGTACGACACGAATGGTCAGTATGTCTGCGAGTTGGGCGAAGCAATCCATTTGAATGACGATGCCACCAACAAAGCGGTTCCAAGGACTTACCAGATTGTTCGTCAGGTGAAGCAGGAGTGTCAAAAAAGAAAGATAAAACCGATGGATATTGCAGTAGACGCAACGGGGGCAGGTGCTCCATTTTGTGACGTATTAGCTGGAGAATGGAGCGACGAGATTTTGCGGGTTTCTTTTGGTGGGAAGGCATCTGAACGTAAAGTATCTGCTAATTCTAAGTTAATTGGTAGTGAATTATACGTTAATAGAGTAACAGAACTATGGTTTGTTGGCAAAGAACTTTGTAGAACAAAACAAATATTTGGGATAAATGGGGATTTAGCACAGGAAATAACAGGTAGAAACTACGATATGGTCAAAGGAGCAACCCTACGAATGAAGATAGAAAGCAAAATTGAATATAAAGCAAGGCTCGGAAAGTCCCCTGACTTGGCTGATGCTGCCTTTCTCTGTTTAGATTTAGCTCGACAACGGCACGGATTAGTCGCAGTTGAGCCTTTAGAAACAGGGAAAACAAGCAGTAAACCTTATCAAAGAAGATCGATCAAAGGTTTATCCAATATGCTTTCTTCACAAACTCTACAAGGAACATAGGCTTGTTGACTTTTCATATAAAAAAACTAAATTTATAGGTAATATCATTTATTTTTTATGGCAAAATACAGCGATTATACCGAACAGAAGAAAAAATTATTTGCTAGAGAGTTTGCAGAAAGGTTATATGCTTCTTTATTTCCTGACCCTACAAACAGTATGGTTCCTGCCAACGAAGCTGGTGTAGATTTTTTAATAAATCAATTAAGGGCAATAGGTTTATCAGAGCTTGTTAATGAAATATCTAATCAAAAAGATCTTTTTCCTCAAGGGCTTAGAGAAACCATAAAAGACAGGTTTGGGGGTAAAGGAGAAACAGGCAGAGAAAAACTAAGGCTGAATGCTTTAGGGTTCGCATCAGACCAGATGGTTGGTCTGACAGAACAAGAACAGATTGCTATGGCTTCAGGTGTTGATGTTTCTGAGTCTAACTTTGCTCAATTTGGTAAACTACCTGAAGGAACAACTTTTAAAAGAACTTCTGTTTTAAGTGAAGAAGGAGATATTCCATCTGCATACAATACAAAAGTAAAACCAGATAGAATATTAAAAGCAGGGGAAGACATTGAAGGGCCACCAAGAGAAGCTCAGTTTTATAAACCAACTGCAGAACAATTAGCAGCTAGAAAAGCTGCAGATAAAGCAGAAATTTTAAAAACAGAAAGAGATAAACAAGCAGCTCTTGCAGGAACCGAAGGGCCGTATGGATATAGAGGAGGTTATGAACAGTTTCTAAGAGATCAGCAGATACTCGCTCCAACGGCTTTAGGTAAAAGAGAGAGGGACGGTAGCTTCCGTCTACGTACCCCTAGTGAAGTGCAAGCACGAATCCGTCAAGGTCAGTTTAATATACAACAACCTAAAAGAGAAGCATTACAAAGGTTTAGAGACAGGTTTGGTGGATTCCAACAAGAACGAAAGCAGTTTATGGAAGATACAGGAGAAGATCCTTTAGAGGTAGAAAAAAGAACAACTGCAGGACAACAGCAAATGGCTGCACAAGCAGCAGGAGAGCGTGAAAGACAGAAGAGAGAAATGTTGGATAAACAGTTTAAAGTTCAAGAACCTCCTGAATTTACTTCTGAGTTTGCCAAAGACGTAGAAGGATTGTCTCCTACTGAAAAAGCAGAAGTTATGAGGATGGTAAAAGAAAAAGAAGAAGAAAAAAATAAGATGCTTGGTATATAATTATGAGTGTGAAAAGAACAGGAACATATTTTTCAAGAGATGGCGACGGTAGAATTATTGGAGGAGGCTCTATAAAAAAGAAAAAAAATCAAACAGACAAGCAAGGCGCTGAAGTAAATATAGTAGATAATGTAGCTCAAGCTCGAATGGCTGCTCAAAACCCTTTAATGGGTGCATCTCCAAATTATGAGTCATCAATCCCTATCTCAGCGCAAGCAGCAAAAGCCGATGCAGAGAATGCAGCTTTTTTTGGTCGCCCTCCAACTGATTTTGGCAGACCAATCGGAAAAGACAGAACATCCCCTGCAGCAAGCAGAGCTATGGGAGATACGAGCCCAAGACCAGCCAGCAGAGCTTCTGCAAGGAGGATGGCTTTAAAAGAAGCTAACAAGAAACGTAAACAATAAAAATTAAATAATTTACATATATGCAGTTTACTACAATGCCATCCTACGAGTTAGGTCAAAGGTACTCTTTAGACCGCCCATCTTCTAAATACAGAAGAGCTGCACGTAGGTTGCGTAGACAAGGTTATGCGGCAGCGGCACAACAAATGGCGTTAGAAGGGGAGAAGGTTCGTCTTAACGAACCGACAATAATGACTCCCGAAAGTAGAGCATTACAAAGAAAATCAGCACAACGTATTGCTGAAATGAGTCAGGGAGGGTTGTCATCGATGACTCAGGCAGGGTCATCATTTGACCCAACAGCAGATATGGCTGATTTGCGTGGGACTTATTTTGCTGACGTAGCATCTTCTAGATTACCTGCTTCAGAGCAAGCAATGTTCGCCAAACAATTTCAATCAGAATTAGGTGGTATCTCAAGAGATAGAAAAGCCTTTGTCGATTTACAAATAGCTCAGAGAAAGAATAGAGAAGAACAACTAACAGCTCAGATACGTCCACAAGTAGCTTCTAGAATTCAGCAGATTTTAGATTCTAAAGGTACAGACTCACAAAAACAAAAAGCACTGGTATCAACAATGATGACTCCCGCAGTTTCTTCAGTAATGAAAGATACTGGTATAAGCACATTGTTTACAAGAGCAGGAGAGTCTTTAAAAACAAGCAAAGCAGATCAAGATAAACTGCAAGGGCAGATTATGGATTTAGCGAAAGCAGGAGGAGACATTACTCCTTTCGAAGGAATGTTATCACCTACGTATAAAGATATTACTAAATCTGTACAAAGGTTAGAGCAAACTAAACTTACTCGATCAGAGCAGTTAAAGGAGCTAGAAGATATTGAGGGTATGTTATTTAGACTAGAGGGAGCTGGATCATCAGACCCATTAGTTAGAGAACTCCTCACTAGTAAAGGTATAGGACTGGATGGAAAAACAGATAAAGAAGTTATAATTAATTTAATTGAAATGCTTAAATATCCTTTAGGAGAAATGCCTAAAGAAGAACTAGCAGCGTTGAATGAGAAAGAAACAACAACACTCTTCAACGAAGCCTTTGGAATTCTAGCAAGGCAAAAAAGAATGCTTTCCATGAGACGTGGACAAGAATTAACTGCTCCTAACGCTGCTGCAGAAGCTGCAGCAGCTAACTGGAGTGCGTAATTTAATTATTTAATAACTATACAAACCCAAATTCTGCTGTGTCAGACCTATATCCAACATTATCGTTGGGGGAGAAAACCCCCGTGCCTAATGACCTTGACGTAAACTTCAACGTCGCACCACTGCAATCGTTCAGTCAGTGGTCATCCTCTTCAGGGTCAAATATCAATGATCCATTGCTCAGTGCTCAAGGCTATGCCGATTACCAGAGAGGGCATTTCTTTCGTACAGGCGAACTTGACGACGAAGTAGAATCATCGATTACACAAGGCTTAGTAGGTAGTTTACTTAATAATCAATTAGTAACTCCCGAACAAGTTGAGTCAGAGGATTTCTTAGATACACTCAACCCACAAGCTGATGCACAGACTCAAGCCAACTTAGTCCGTATGGCGTATGGTGAGAGAGCGGGGTCTACTTATCTTAGTAACATACAAAGTGAAAGCGGGAATCAAGAGGAGCTTGATAAACAGCTTAATAGTGCGAAGACCTTACTGGTTGATTCAGGAGTGTTGCCCTTTGCCAGAGTTAAAGACGATAAAGGTGTAGATAAAATTATTGGTGGTGCTGGTATAACTGACAGGGGTAAATCACTGGATGATGCAGTTCGATTAGGGGCATTGAACTATTCAGATGCCTATCGTGTCATGTCTGGTTTAAAAAAGGGAATGTCCGATGCCAGTGTTTTTGAAAACATAAGAGAGGCACAGCTATTAACTGAACTTAATGCAGTATTAGGATCAGATGAAGATGCTGAAATACCACAGAATGCGCTCGATGTAATGCGTGGACTTATCAAATCAAAAGATGAGGATGCTACTTTAGATCAGGAGCAAGATATCTTAGCCGTTGTCGGTGATATACGTAAAGGTTTGTCATCAGCGTATGCACGTAAGAATGGATTCGGTGAAGGAGCTGCTCTTGAAAGATACTCTGATAAAGAAATCAGAGATGCTGTTGAGTTATTAGCAGCGAACGAGGTAAATGAAAAAGGAGAGTTTAAATTTTACGACGAAGATGATTCCAAGAACATCCGTGTATTAGGAAGTGGTCATGTAATGGCGCACCCGAACCTTATGCAACAAAGAGAAAGGTTCGAGAAGGCAATCAAGAATGATGATAGATTGTCAGAGGATCAAATTACATCGCTCAGAAATCAGCGTAAATTGTACAGGCAGTTAACTTACGAACAGTACGATAAGTTTTTAGCCGATACAGCAGCGACAAGTGATAATTGGATAGCTGCAAAACAAGCGGGAAGAGCTAGCGGAGCCTCCGATGTAGACATATTGGATACCTTCTTAGCTGATAAACGTAATTACAGTTCTATAAAGAACAGATTAGGAGATATAGCAGCAACGATACCTGATGCCGTTGTAGGGTTGTTTGCTTCATTAGGTGCTGTAGTTTTCAGAAGTGAGGGAGCTACAAAATATTTGGTTGATAACCAAATGGATAGGCAGCGTAGACGAGAAGTTGCTGCGATTTTCGGTGATGAGTTTGGTTGGGGTATGGATCTTTCTAACGTGGTTGCACCAATGGTTGTTGATGTCTCTGCGACAGCTTTGTTGTCTGCAGGAACTTTAGGTGCTGGTGGTGTTCTATATGCTGGAACTAAAGCTGGAGCTAAACAAACAGCTAAAGCACTTGTTAAAAATTTAACTAAGGCTGCTACAGGTAGGCAGTTCGGTGATACAGCAAAAGACATTGCATTGAAGGCTGCAGCTAGAAAAGAAGGAAAGGATTCGGCTAAAACAGTAACTGACAAAGGAGTACAAGAAGCAATCAAGGCTTATAACAAAGCGATAGCTAATAAAACTTTCCGTAAAGCAGCACCATTCCCGCCTTTATTTTTAACGGCTGCAAATAGGAGTGCGGGTAATACATACGCTACTGTGTATGCAGCACAGCCAGATTCCTTAACACACGAAGAAAAGCACGATGCTGCTTTGGGTTACGCATTGATGGGAGGTACTGTGACAGGTCTAATTACGTCTGCGTTTATGGGTGTAGGTTTAGGTGGTTTCGAACAAGCGTTTCTTAGAGGCATGACTTATAAAGGTATGTCAGCAGGTATGTCAAAAATACTTAATTTAGATATAAGAGGTTTAACATCAACAAAAGTAAAAGAAGCTATAAAAGTTAGCGTTGAAAAGCAACTCAAAGAAGCAGCTAAAAAATCTAGATTCATAAAAGAACTTGGAGTCCCCGCAGCAAGCGAAGCTGCTGAAGAAGGTCTTGATGAGTTTATACAAACATTCATTATGGATGCCGCCCTCAACGAAAACACGCCAATGATAGATCGTTTGATGGTCGGATTACATGCTGCTTCTTTAGGGGGTGTTATGGGTGGAGGTGTTGTAGGCGTTCAACGTATGTTTGATAAAGGTACAGGAGTTCGTTACGAAAGATTCCAACAACAAACTATAGATAAGATTATCTCTGATCTAGAAGGATCTTCTCCTCTAACACAACAGTTTTTAAGAGATAATAGAGAACAGATAACTAGACAATTACGGACTGCATCAAGATCTAGAGACCCTATCACCACGACTGTTTCTGACAGTGATGTTGATATGATCACCGATAGATATAACGAGTATCTTAGTGGTCGAATAACACAAAAAGAATTTGAAGAGAGTACTAATTCTACTCTTAAAGAAGCTGAAATTTTTGTAGATGGAGTTGAAGTTTCTCAAGCCAAAGAACTTCTTTCTCAAGAGATAACAGAAAAGCTCAAACAACAAAGAATAACTAAAGAAGACTCTGATTTTATTATTCAAGAAGGACAACAGAGAGAAACACAAGTAGGAGAACTTTCTCAAGAAACTGAAGAAAAACTTGAAAGACAATTAGAAGAAGGGAGACAAAGGGCTATAGAGCAAGAAGAGCAGCTTGTAAAAACTTTTGACACTGTGTGGGGGACTAGAGAAAAATCTATAGAGTTAGGGGAAGGACTTAGTGCAGATGAGCACTATCAAAGGTATCTAGACGCAAGAGCTGACGCAGAACAAGTTGCTGATTTCTGGGGTATGGAGTCTCGTGTAGATTATAATGAAAGTAATAAAGGATTAGGTGCTTACAGAGCAGAGCAAACTGAAGAAGGAATGCGTCTTGTTATAAACCCTTGGGGTCTTGCTAGGCTTACGATGGGTCTAAATAAAGCTAACGCACAACACGTCGCTCGATTTGAAGCAGCTCATGAGGTTATACATCACGCAGCATGGAGGAACTTAGCGAAAGCTGAGATAGATGTCATATTTTCTGCACTATCTGAAAATGAAGTAAACGATATTATAGACACATACTATAACACAGATGAGAAAAGACAGGCGGCTCGCAGCCAACTTAGCCCTGACTCTTTAAAAGTACAGCGACGTAATATGCAGCACATAATAGTTGATGAGTACTTACGCATGAAGGCTCAAAGAATTACTAAAGGCTATACCACAGAAGAAGAAATAAATTTCTACAAAAGTAACCCAAATTTCGTTCGGGTATTATTACGCTACTTGCGTTCTTATGTAAATCGTTTTAACGCTCTAAGAGAATTGAACGCTGATAACCCTGTCATATCTGCAGCTATGCACAGACTGACAGGCGAGATGACAAGACTTAAAGGTGGTTATCAGATTAATACTGCAGTCAAGTTTGATATTGATGATCCAGAAAACTCTGTTAATAAACTTATAACATATCTCGATGATAAACCATTCATTGATCGTGATCCAAATAGGAAGATCGATATGGGTGTGCGCCAAACGCAAGCAGGTTCTTTAGATGAAAAGTATCTTAAACTGGCAGCAAACCCAGAAGCGAACCAACAAGAGTTACAGAAGATGGTGGATGACGCTGCTAAAAAAGCAGGATATAATATTGGCCCTTTGCTTCATGGAACGCCCTCTGAGTTTAACGCTTTCTCTTACAATAAAATAGGGTTTGGTACAGGTTTTCAATATGGCACAGGTTTTTATTTTACAACCTCACCAACACAAGCACGAGCATACGCCCGTGATAATGGAAAAGTTCTTTCCGCATATTTAAAAGTAGATAACCCACGAGCATTTAATTCCGCTCCGCTCTCATCAGAGGAACTCATACCTGTTATTGAAAGAGCTGCTGAACTAGAGCTTCAAGATAATTTAAGAGAAGACTCTCAAGCGGTTATTGACGATACTTTTATATCTAATTTTGGAGGCATTGAAGCTGCTGCAGAAATGTTAGCTAATGAAGATACAATAGCCGAACAACTCGGAGCCATGAAAGGTAGTGGTGTTGCTCCTGAATATTACCATAAAGCCCTCAAACAAATAACTGGTATAGATGCTTTAACTGGTGTTGATAAGGAGCCTAGCAGTGTTGAATTCACCATAAAAGAAGGCAAGAGCGGAAGAAAATCCGTAAAGAATGTTGAGGTTGAAGGTACAAATGTCACAGTTGTACTTACTCCTGAACAAATAAAATTATCTGATCCTGTAACTAAAGATGATCGGGGTAATATTATTCCAATATCTGAAAGATTTTACAGAACCTCTCAGGACATAAGGTATACTCAAGCAGGTTCTTTAGAAGGTTTTTATGAAAATATAGAAGAGGTTCCTCCGATCACATCACAGGTAAACGAGAAAGAAGTTGATTCTCTCGTAAATGTAAAAACTGCTAGTGATCTTAACGATCCTGCAGAGCAAGAGATATTTGAGAAGGCGGTAGATAACATAAACAAGGATAGGTCAGGCATACTCGCTGTAGCTGCCAATCGTTTATTTTCAAAGGATGAATCAAAGAAGATAAATCAAGCAACATATAATGAAATCCGTAACAGAGTATTTCCTTATAAGAATGTAGATCAAGTTCCTAAAGCTCCTAATGCAGAAGATATAAAAAATGTGTGGCCTAAGAAAAAGGATGGTACTCCTTCTTCTAAAGTAATAGCAGGAGGAAGTACTAAGTTCGGGGCTATCTCATATAACGATGCTTTTAAGGAACTCCAAAATCAAAAGGTTTCAGTTAGATTAGATATCCCTACATTTAATAAATCTATAAGGGAAAAAGATGCTCCTGTATATGCCGTCACTATAATGGGGCCAAATATGCAAGGTGCTTTAGCTTATACAGGTTATGCGAAAATTAAATTAGATGGTATAGAAAGCAAAGTTGGTCATGCAGCCAAAATAGCTACAGGGACTAACAAATTTGTTATGGCTTCTACGGAAGGTGAACTGATGGAGTTCAAACCTAAAGACTTAAATGCTTTCCGTAAAGATTGGGCTAGTGGTAAAGTTGGCCCTAAAAAAACAGGTGAAGATCGTTGGGTCGAGGTTGCTGTTAATCCTTTAAGAAGCTCAGAGTTTGTGGATGTAACGAACCCATTAGACCCTGTACCTGTGATAAATGGAAGCACTGCTATTCATGTAGGTAATAGGGTTTTTGTACAACAACCTGTATGGGGTAAAAGACCAGATTATGGTGTAGAAGGGGATGTCCGATTCACACAAGCAGGTGGTCTTGAAAGCGGTACGTTCGAAACAACTGAAGGTGGTTTGGGTTATGGGGGTTATGCACCTTTGTTTGATTTACCTTTCTTTGAGACTGGTAAGTATAGGAAAAAGAAAGATGGCTTATTTGGAAGTTTAGTGAATAAGTTTAGAGGAGAATTAGACCCAAGAGTAAAGAGACTTATAGAGCAAAGGAGACAGATACAAGATGCTGTTGAAACTGATGTTGTTAACTTTAAGAATCAACTAGATAAAATAATCAAAGAAGACTTTGATGGTAAAGCACCTGTTGCTTTGATACAAGCATTAGTAGGTAGCCGTGAAAACATATCTCCCGAAACAGAACAAGCATATCTTGATTTAATAAAAGGAGTTAAATCCGAATCGAAGATTGCTGAGATAAGAGCTGAGTATGTTGAAGGACGTAGAAAAGAATTTAGAGATAGGAAGAATAAAGCTATAAGCGAGTTAGCTAAAATACAAAAGGTTCCTGAAAAAGACTCTGATAAAACAAGACTAGTTAGGCATCTGCTTGGCGGGAAGATAGATGGTAAAAAAGTATTAGGGCTAAGAGCCTTAACTGATGAGCTATCAACAGTTATACGTGGCATTGTAGGGGAGGATAGTGAAATGGGTATTGCTATTGATGACAACTTAGAACTGTATCTACACAGAGAGTATAAACTTTTTTCAGATAAAGAATACAGAGATAATATAAGAACAGACTCTAGATATGACACTGTACGGAAAAATGCAGGTGACTTTCTATATAAACAATATAAGACATTCAATAAAGATTGGCGTAACGAAGTCAAAAAGTTTCCTACGGTTGCTGAATTTAAAGCGAAGCTCGTAAATGATTATCTCGATTTACATATTAAAAGTGATAGATCGGCTTCTAATTTATTTAATAACCTTAAAGACCATAAAAAAAGTATTGTAAGTTTAAACATCGGAGCTTTGAAGAGACGTAAAAATCCTCCACAAGAGTTGCGAGAATTGTTAGGTCAAGTTGCCGATGAGACTGGATATAATGAACTACTAGAAACTTTCTCACATCTTGGCTTAGTTGCTTCTCAAATAAACTTCATTAGTAACCTCAAGAAGTTTGGTATGGATACCAAAAAAACAGGAGGGCAGCCATTTATTATAGAGGCCGAACTAGACGAAGTGCAGGTTGAGGGAAAGGAAGCGACATACAAACCTGCACCTGAAGGTTATAGTATTTTAAAAGTAGCTGCTGGAGCAGATACTAGTATTATTAATACAGCACCATTTGCAGACGGGAAAACTTATTATGTTCTTACAGAAATGGAACAAGCTGTTTCTGCTATACTTGACCCTGCAGCGAAAGTAAATCAGTCTGAAGCCGACAAAGCAAACCAGTTTGTTTCAGAAGTGGGGGCTAAGTTAACAGGTCTGTCTTTAGGAGCTAAGACATTAGGATCTATTGGATTCTATGTTCGAAACATACTCTCAAACATTGTTTTCTTTGGGCCATCTCAAGGGTTCTGGAGGTTTGGTAAGATGGGTCAATCATTACGGAAAGAGTTTATTCGTAAGAAATACTTATCAATGGAGCCAGAAGAAGTGAGTGCATTTCATAGAACCATGATCGGATTAGGGGTTATCGGCAATGAAATAGAAGCGGGACTCTTACAGGACTTTTTAACAAACCCTCGAAGCGAAGCACAGCTTCAGAAAGAACTGTTGGATAATCTTGATGGTCTTGAAAGTGAAACAAGTGGAGATAAGAAGGCATTAGATATTAGTGTCATATCAGAGAAAGTAGGTAAATCGAGAGCAGGTAGGTTTGCTCGTAGGTTGAGAGAGCTATCACAAACTGTAGATAGTTTTTATAAGATCGCTTACTTCATGAATGAGTTAGAGGTTTTACAACAAGCGAGAGCTAAACACGGTACTTCAACAGCAGAGAACCAGATTAATTATGGAGCCTTGAGCGATGAAGAACTTATGCAGATGGCTGCTGATAAAGTAAAGAAAACTGCACAAAGTTATGATCAAGCCCCACCATTTGTTCAGAAGCTAAGAGACTCATGGTTCGGGGTAATGTTTGCTCCGTTCATCCGATTCAAACTGGAGGTTCCAAGGATCATGTTAAACACAGTCATTTTAGCGAGGAAAGAAATGGCAGATACTAATCCAGTTATTAGAAAACGAGGTAAGGATAGAATGATTGGATTCACTAGCGTGTTAGTAGGATTCTCTGCAATAACTCCAGTCATTGTGAACGCTCTCGCTGGTATAGGAGATGAAGAGGAAGAAGCTCTTAGAGATTCGATGCCTGAGTATTTAAGAAGTAATTCATTCTTCTTCTTCAATACAGGAGGTAAATTATACTCAGCAGATTTAACTTATCTTAATCCGTACGCCATGATGGTCGATCCATTCCTACGTTCCTTTGATGAGTTAATGAGAGGTAGTCCATCAGAAGCGGGAGCCGCTTTCTTTAAAGCGATGATTGCTGATCAGTATCTCGACCAACAAATACTGGCAGGGGCTGTAACCAGTGCATTAAATAATAGAGATCCAGAGAATGGTAGACCTATTACAGAGGTTAACGACACTGCGTGGGAAGCCTTCTCTAAAAAGTTCCAGTTTATTTTTTCAGAGGCTTATGCCCCAAGAACCCTTGAGAAAGTATACAGAGATGGTTTCGTTAAATTGATGGAGGGAGATCCAGATGTGTCTGATTTCATCATGACTCCTTTAGGGGCATTAGCTAAAGAGTTCTTACCCCTTAGACCATATGAAATAGTTCCAGAGCAGCAGCTTGATCGATTCCTGTCAGAAAGAGCAGGTGAATATCGTAGAGCAGCAGCACTTAAAAACCGCATGTATACAGATGACTCGATATCAGAAGATGCTGTAAAAGGTATGGCTGATACGGAGATTGAAAGACGTAGGCGTATTAATGAACATTTAATAAAAGCATTTAGAGGATTCAAGAAGTTAGGTCTTACCGACGAACAGATATATGCTCAAGCCTTAGAGCGTGGGTATGGTAAACGTCGAGTCGCCTTACTCTTAAATGGTTTGATGGAGCGTCCCGTTCTACAAACTCCATTTATTCGTAACATGGCAGTCAAAGGGGATACTCATATTCAAAGGTTGCGTACCTTCAATGATCAACTCGAAACTTACGGACGTTACATTCCTGTAGAGTAGAAACAACTAACCCCACCCCTACAGCCAGAAAGAAGCAAAGAGCTGTAAGAGCGGGGCGTTGTTTTGGTAAAAGACAATCAAGATGAAAGGGGAATACCTACAAACCTTTCATCTATCATGTCAGTGTATCGACGGAGCGATAAATTTTTCTTCATTAAAAAATAGCCTTCACCTGAAACATATATCGATTCATTAAAGAATCATATGTTGATTCAGCATCTGCACGACTCGTTCCCCAATATAATGTCGTTGGGCTTTGCTTATCACGCTCACCATACACATGGTAGTTTGGAATCGGCTCATCAGATTGTGTCATTAGTATCCTCTCAAAAGGAGGTCGGTCAGGCTTACAATATTTTTTAATAAACATCTTACTCTTCCTGTGTGTTTTCAACTTTAGCTTTTATTTTATCAATAGCACTGCTCACTTCTTCATGCTGAAGCAAAGACTTCACTTTACGTTCTGCAGATGAGACAGTACTAAAATGTCTACCAAACATTGCACCGATTGTCTTCAATGGGATGCCATACTCTTTAGCTATGTACATTCCTAAGTGTCTCCAATCAGCGATTGTCCCTCCCGATACGTCGGATGATAGGTCTTCAGAGGTAAATCCCGATAACTCTGTAATGGCGTTGAGTACTGTTTGTGGTTCTACTTTTTTTACTAATTTCATTTTGTTGGTTTATATTGATCTGTGTTAAATTGAAGACCCTTCCCTATGCGAGGAGGATCTGTTGGGAGGATGGGAAAAATTCTCACTGTATCCTTTAGGATATTCCCACCATCATCCGTCTGAGCATCTACAATGATAGGAGCTCCTTTGGGACGGATCTGTCTTATTATATTCATTTTGGATATACAATTATAATTGATATGAATGTATGAGTCAAACACATAAATGATTACTCATTTTGATTTTCTATTATTGCAGTATCGGGTGCGTTCTTGTTGGATTCCCATTCAGCGAGCTTGATCATGTCATCGATAGCAGCAAGCACAGCGACCTTCTCTTTGTAGTCCCTGTTCGATACAGCGACTTTAGATTTCACTTCAGCAGCAGTCATATAAACGTCACCAATGTTCTTAGGCTTGATAGGTTCGTCTAACTTAGTTGATTGTTTTAGTAATGATTTAAGAGGGAGCGATGTACCCTTGCCCCTTGTCCCCTTCTCACGGAAAGTGATTGATGGTTCAGGGTCAGGTGTCAATGATACATGGTACATGGTTCCATCGATCTCTGCTTCTCTTGTTATTTGTTTCTCTAGTTTAGTTGCCATTTTCTTTATTATGTTTTTTAGTTTTTATTTTATCCCACGTCGCCTGTTCAGTTAAGTGGGTTATGTTTGTTGCGGGATGTATGTTGTCAGCCTCTTCTTCTTGTAACCATTTCAGTGCATGCTCTACTCCTGCTCTATAGCCAGAGCATCGCATACGCATCTTGATTAAGTGTAGTTCAAGCTCTCTATACTTTTCTTCCCAATCAATTTTCATTTATATATTTTACTTATTTGTTCTTTAACTTCGGATAACCTTTCGAGTATATCTTTCTTTTCTTCTCTGTCCATTGCTCGTGTTGCAAGGAACTTTAGATCCCATTCTATATCTCCAAGTTCTTTTAAGATATGGAAGTTAGTGTTCTGACTTGGGTTATCCGTATGCACTATAGTCTCTACGTGTTCAATAGCTTCGCTCATCGTTTCCGAATCAGCGATGTTATGTATCCGCTGTACTAGTGCTGATGTAAGCCCATCTTCGGACACATCCCAAGGATCTTTATGTGTAGTCGTGACACTAAACATAATGCTATAGTCGTGTGTATATGTGTTCATTTATTTTATTTTATTTTTAAGTTAATGGTTTAGCTTTCCTCTGAAGTTGTTTGGTCTTGTTGATGGGGTATAGGAGCAAGACATTCCATACTCATATATTCTTTCAACATTCAATGATTCATCGGGTGGTTCCGTGTTGATGCAGAACTTATGATTCTGCTCACGATATTCAGAAACCATGTTAAGGGGCATGAGTAGAGAATATTTATCCTCATACTTAGGTTTATCTTTATAGCACCTCTCCCACTGCTTGCGAGCTTGTTCCTCCCGCTCCTCTTTTAGTTTCTTATCTAACGCTTCTTGTTCTTTCTTCTCTTGCTTTTCCCTTATAGCTTGTTCTTTCTTTTTGTTTATTTCATTTACACGTTCATTGATTACCTCTTGGTGTTCCCACATGTGATCCATAGCGGCTATGATTTGTCTCGTGTATAAACGTACAGCCTCTCGCTCTTCATCTGAATCTAAATCATCGTAAGCGAAGTAGTATTGACTAAGTGCCTGTCCCGCTCTTTCAAACCTACGCCAGTCGATATGATGCAGTTTATGCGATTTAAGTATAGCGTCTGCCCTGTTAAGATATTCACACGCTTTTGCTTCAAGACCTTTAAGAAAAGGGATTGAGTTATCTTCGCTCATCTTTGTCTCTCCTTTCTGTAGCGGCTTCAAAGAATTTAAGTACTAGTACAATTAAGCACAACCATATGACTATTCCTGCTATGATCATCATTCTGTTGCCTCCTCTGTTATAATTTCACACTCAGGAGCTGATAAAGTATCTGCTCCACTCTCCCACAAGAATACATTACTGATAGATCCTTCGTAATAAATAGCGATGTGATCATCACTGTTTGGTATCTTAACTTCTAAGAGTTTCATTCTGATACCTCCTCTCTATGGGTTACAACATAGTGCCAGTGGAATGTTACAAAGTCCCCACAGGTTCGGCAGTTGCCGTTCTTACCATCATCGATGTAATGATCGTAATCTTCAGTCCACTCTTGGAAGCTATCCAAACAGATATCATCTGGTATCAAGTAATGTCTTTGTTTATGTTCACATGAACATTTCGAAATGTTAGTTTCTACAATGAAACCTCTTCTTATTTCTTCACTCATACTGATACCTCCAATCTATTAGATGGATCATATATAAGTTCATCAAAAGACATAAACTCTACAGGAGAATCTGATACTGTTATTCCTTCGACTTCATATGATGTATTTGTGTCAGGTATCTTTCCTTCTACTTGACTCCAACAAGCGTTCTTCTCACATCGTTGTTTTAAGTATAGATCGAAAACATCTTTCGAGTTTAAGTTTTCGTCAGCCTCATACCATGCGACTACTCTTTCGCAATGGTAATCGCTTTCTTCTGTTACGAATATTGTGTAGTATTTTTTCATTTTATTATTTTGTTTTTATGTTATTGGTTTTAATTGTTCTTTGTTTAGCATTACCGAAAGGTTTGTCGGTGACATATCTTTCCTTATACCCAAAGTTGAATTTGAAAGATGGATCTCTGACAACCCATATGTGATACTGGTTTGCAGAATCTACTAACCGACTCTCTGCAGGGTATAGTTCAACTCCCTCGTTCTCCTCTCCGACTAACTGATTCTTGATCTCTTGAAAGTCTCGCCAGTCTTTCATGACCCCACGATCATGTCTCTTGATTGAGAGGTGGATGATATCCGATGAGGGATCATCAGTAACAGCGACTTGATATTTATCGTTAGTATATATCTTTTGACTGTCCACTATGTCCTTAACCCACTCTCTCACTTTGTATTCAACGAGATGTCTTTCTGAAGCGCAGAATAGTTTAACATAATACTCGTCGCCATTATCATAGGCATCAAGGTGTTGTCTAACTAAACTATCAACTTCGCTTTGTTGTATGTATTGTCGTATTAGTTTTTTCATATCTTCTTATCTAGTTTTTATATTTGTTATGCAGCGATACCTGCGTTGCTTGGTGGTGCGTCGATTGCCTCACCGATTGTGTAGTGTTTAGATTGTAATCCGTATGATACCCACAGCACTGGATAAGGCTGCTCTTGTAAGTTCCTTAGATCATTACTATAACCATCAGTTAAGTAGACTAGCCCGTCACAGAATGGTTCGTTCTCATTGACCCACTGGAATGCGGGATGGAATCTTGTACCACCACCGACTTTGATTTTAGTTGGAGCTTGATCACCTGAGTACAACTCATACACGTCTCGCACCTCAGAGGATACGGATAAGATGACCATCTTCTCAGGTCTCATATTATCAAGGAACTCTTGTGCAAGGATCAATAGATCAGATGTTAGTTGTTCATCCATCGACCAACTACTGTCGATGACATAGACGATTGTGCCGCAACCATCACGACCACGACCTGCAGTGCATAGCCCATTGGTTGCGTTGAAGATCGGTGCATTGAATGGTCGAGTCCATCCGTCAGCAACACGAGCGGTGTTCCATTCCATGACATACTTTTTCCAGTCCATGTATGATCGTTGCGTCTTCTGATTCTTGACACTCCTCATAGTGTCACTCAAACCCAAGTCACTTGATGTCGATGCAAACTCAGCTTGCTTGATCACCTGATCTGAGATCTGATCAATCTCCTCAAGCACCTCCTCAAGTGTCTCACCCTCCTCAAGGTGTGGCTCGTCAGGTAAATCATCAGCACCCTGCCCGACCCAATCATCTCCTAAGATTTCTTTGTCGGTTGGTTTAGGTGTGCCTCCTGTAGCATCGCCCTCTTGATCTCCGTCATCATCGCCATCGTCAGTACTATCGCCATCACTATCTGATTCACTTGTATCTTGATTAGTGTCAGCATCCTCATCGCATGGCTCGTCACCACCATCGGATGACTGTGGATTATCATCACCATCCTGCTCACCATCCTGTTGATCATCGTCCTCTGCTCCCTGCTCATCGTCCATCTTGGATTGTCCATTGTTCTCGTCTTTAGCAAGCTCGATGAGAATATTCTCCGTACTCATGTTATCGAATCGGATATCACAACATGACCCTTCGATCATCGGTAACAGCTTCGCATTCTGTTTGAGTATGAGTAGATTATCTGCATGGTCAGCAGCAATATTGATTAGACGCTTACGCTTCATGAACTCATTCAGCACATGAGCGGGGGCATCATCATCTGGTATAGTACCCATCAACTTGAAGAGTCTGGATATACCCAACATCACATGACCTGATTCGTGAGCTAGTAGGAATGCAAGGTATCCAACTGGATCACTGGTCTGTTCTATCTTATCTAATACACCATACGGATTGAGCCGTAGGTATCTACCATCCGTCTGTCCATATGGTGTCTGATATGTCCATACCCATTTGAGTAGTGTCAAGGCACTGTAGTAAGGGTACAGCTCTTTGGTTGTCTCTAGCCTACGGAATGCTTTGGCTAGTGTGCTATCTCCGTAGTGATCAAACACAATCGGATCACCTTCTTGTATGTCTTCTATATTTGGTATCATAGTATTCTATTTTTTAGTTAATGGTTTAATTTAACAAGAGCTTGTTAAAGTCCTTTCAGTTCTGCGTTCTTAGGATGCTCTTTCAATGGGATGCCCACGTTGATCGCTGCATGATATCCTGCTCTCGCAATCTCCTTGGTAGCGGGTAGTAGGAATCTATCAACGAACCAATCTACATCACCTGCAGACACAGCCGTTCCTCTGTCCCTGCCTCGACTCTCAAGGTCAGTTAGCTCATAGTCCATGATCCGTAGTGCAGCGTGGATCATCTTGAACTGATCAGTAGGTTTGTCTGACAAGTCCATGTCGCCTTTACGTACAGCATCAAGGTCATCGAGCAGACCTGTTGAGCTGTTGATGTATGCGATACAATCACGAGCTGTAGTGTCACCGACCTTAGATTGCAGTGTCAGCTTGAGATGCTTGTTGAACTCAGACTTACTAAGCTCAAGGTTGTTCTCAATATAGCTGATCTGTTTAGCAGCACTCGCCCATGATCTCGGAGTTGGGTGTGGTGATCCATCCCAAGGCTGTGGGATAGATGGAGCGAAGCGGTTACCATTCTCCAACTTAGCGTTGAACTGTAGATACTCAACGACTGGTGAGAACTTACTCCACGCAAACTCAGATGCCCAACTCAACCATGAGTTGATATCTGCTTTTAATATAAACTGATTACCACGATTCACTATCGGGGCATCCAGTACTGCAGAGCGTGATCCATCCTCACGTCGGTTACCTGTCACGAGTATCTTGACATTCTCGCCAAGCCTATGCGAGCCGATCTTAGACTCACCATCTGGATCGATAGTACTACGTACCAACGATCTTGTATCGGCTGCCCACTCTGGCATCTCATCGAAGACTAGCAAGCAAGGAGTATCTTCCATGCCAAGTCTCTCAAGAAGTGCTGCCGTCGGTATACCCTCTGGCTCTGAGAATGACATGAGATCCTCACCATTCGCACCCTTCTTCAAGACCCCATAACCTGTGATCTCAAGAGGTGATGCACCAGTGTAGTTACACTTGTACACCTTTACAGTTTCATCGGTAACTCCGTAGAGTTTAGCGATAGCCTTAGTTACTGAGGCATTGGCAAGAGCTGTCTTGCCTGTACCTCCTGATCCCAAGAGAATCATTACTGAGTCTCCTGATGAGTATACGATCTCAGCTTGTGTTTGTACGTCGCTGAATTTGATTTCTGGTGTTTCGGTATTCATTGTATTTTATTTAGTTTTTTAGTTAATGGTTTAGTTAACAACTGAGTTGTTAAGATTAGAGTCCACAGACAGCAAGCCTACTAGCTGTGCGTTCTGCTTGGTTGTACACATCCTCGATTGCAGTAGCAGCGAGCTTTCTTGTCGCTGATCCTGTCTTACCTAAGTGATCACGTTGGATGCTGCCAACCTCTTGAAGATCCCTGACAATATCATTGATGACATCGAACTCGAACCAGTTCAATTCCTTCAACTCTGCAGCAGCTTCTTTCAGCTCATCGAATGTCTTCTGATGGAGACGCTCACCCTTAGTCACTTTCTTAATAGCTTCTTTAAGTTTCTTCATAGCAGGTTCCAATACTTTGGAATGGTTCCTTGCCATGACATCGATGCGTGTCTTCTCAGATTGAGCAATCACTTTGTTAGCTACCTCCTCAGTCATACCTTCGAAGATAGTACCCTTCTTGATTGCCATCGGTGCAGCCGACCATGATACAGCGATCTTGAATTCTCCTAAGAACTCCTCGCCATTGTGAGGTACGTTGACTTCATGGATATTATCGCCCAAGCCTTCGATTGATTCAGCACGTATGGTATCCCACTCTCTCAAAGCATCCACTCGTAGATCATCGAGTTGTCTTGACATATCATCAATCATTGCTTGTATCTCAGCAACCTTGTCAGTGGATACAATACGTACCCCACGCACATCGCTTGGATGTGTGCCTATCTTATAGTTCATCTGAGCCTGTTGCACGACACTAAGCATCTTGCCAAGAGAGTTGTTACGAGTCTCAAGAACTGTAGCTGAAGCTCTCACTCTCCCCTTCTTTGCATTGGTATCCTTAACCACTTCTTTAGTCTTCCCTTTAAGGGTGGCACTAAAGCCTGTCGGTTTACTACCTGCCCAAGTAACTTGGACAGTATTATTTAACACTGTAAGGATCTCACTTTTAGCAAGACCTGCTTTGATTTCTTTATCGTTGTATTGGTTTATTGTATTCATTATTTAGTTTATTTAGTTTGTTATTATACATTATAATAGATTATTATAATAATGCAAGAATTATTTTTTATGTTAATCAGTTAACAACTGAGTTGTTAAAGAACTCTGCTGTTGCTTGGTGTACTAAGTCCTCCATGATTTCCCCATCACCCTCCACTTCTGCATCAGTTATCTCGACGTTATCGAGATTAAAATCATCATCAAAGTCAGAGGGGCTATAACCTTCCACGATTTCTTTAGCTTCCTCCTCTGACTCAGCTTCAACCAATACGGATTCTTCAACCACTACAGAGACCCTGTAATACTTCTTGATTGGTTCGAACTGATGTACAGTATATTCACTGTCCCCTACCCTCACCACTCTCCAAAGGAATGATGACCAGTAAGGTGATCTTGGCGATTCGTAGGAATCAAATACATGAAACCCATTTGATGGTGGCACGAATCCCCCTACCATTTCTACGAAAGAACGAGGAATTTTTTCAAGCTCCTCCTCTGGTACTGTATTACTCCAAGAGCCTCCACACTTTTCGAATTTGTATTCTGCTATTAATTTAAATGTATCTTCATTGAAGATGTCTGATGTTACTTCTACTTTCATTTTTTATTTTATTAGTTTGTTATTTTATATTCAGCTTAACAACTCAGTTGTTAAACTCTGATCTTCTTTACTCCTGTTATTTCGTTCTCGTGTGATGAGTCTGGATGACTGGCGATCAGACTGTAGAAACAACTCGTTGCTTCTTTGTATGAATCACAGCTCCATCCGTCCACGTAGACAGCTTCAACTGTCTCGCCCTTCTCATCTATAGTATCGAGTCTCCAATCCACATCGAAGACTCCGTATCCATCACCCTGTCTGAGGGTAATCCAATGGTGTAGTTTATTTTTTGGCATAGGTATTATTTGTTTTGTTTGTTTTTAATTTAACAACTCAGTTGTTAAGTTCTTTTAGGCTCATTAGCCACTTGTTTCCTACAGCGAGATCATTCAAAAGAGTTAGAGTTTTCTCTAAGTCCTCTCTTTCTTCATTTACTCCTGTGTGATCCGCTCCATCTAGCTCATCTACTCTCCACTTGATCACCTCATAGGCATAATCTAAGTAATCAAGGCGAACTTCTTTTACTATTTCTTGTATCTTCATTTATCTATTTTGTTTATTTGCAAGTTACTTAACAACTGAGTTGTTAAAATACTCCTCGATATCTATTGCTATGTATCCCTCATCCTTTGCGTTGGATGGGTTTACCAATGGCTCATGATCCCATGAGACCACGATCTCTTTTGAGTGAACGCTGTTATTCCTCTCATGTAAATAAGCTGTCAAGAATGCGATCGCATCCGCATACCGCTGTGACTCTGTGGAGATGAGGTATTGCTCACCGCCCTTGAACTTCCAATGAGCTTGCCCATCAGAAAACTTTCCACTACCAGAGTGTGCTCCGTAGTTCTCCATATATTGTGTTGTTATGACGTAGTAGTATTTCATTTATCTATTTTGTTTATAAGTTAATTAAGGTTGCATGCACCATGCACCATTTAACAACTCAGTTGTTAACCCTGCCTTCCCCTCTACCGCAGTGATCCACTCCGCATTGCGAAATGACTGCGAGTCTTACAGCAAGATTAACAACTCAGTTGTTAATGGTACATGGCACATGGTTCACCTAACAATTCAACCAGTGTTGAAATTAGTTTGCGTATTCACCAGTCCATACAGGTGCTTTTATCATATAGCCCCGATCATATGTCAGATGTATCGGTGACGAGTGATAGGGTAATTCTAGATCGATGCATCGCTTCTCGAAATTAGCAACGGCATCATCCAGATTAGTAAACTCCATTTGGTTTACGCTGTGCAAGAACTTCTGATAGAAGTGATCTATGAATTCAATCTCTACTGTATACTTTGATGTGCCGTTTTCTCTTAGCACTACTCTGCTCATTGTACAGTTGTGATCATTCTCTCCGTACTTTATCTTTTCAATTAATGATCTAGCTAGAACTGGATACTCGATCCAGTCGATTGCTTTCTCTACTGTTCTTATTCTCATGGTGGTATTCCTTTCTTGGTTTGTATGTTAATAAGTTAACAACTCAGTTGTTAAAACATCCGATTCCTTGGTAAGAAATTAGTATCGGATACTGCTCGAAGTTTATATGCTAATTCCTTTTCATCCAATTCACATAAGATCTCGATAGCCTGAAATAGTTTAGCTATCTTTTCAATACGTGCCTTGCGTTCTTCTTTTGTTTCTTTTTTCTTTCTCATGATTTGTATGTTAATAAGTTAACAACTCAGTTGTTAATCTGTTTCTGTTAATCCTCCTATCACCTCAAGGTTCGCTAAGTGAGATTCAATAATCCCATACCTGTCAGCGTTTGGGCGTACCTCATCCCAATACTCGCACTTGCATATGCTATCGTAGTAGTACCCACAATTCTCATTATGCTTCAACCCCATCGGGCGATGATGTTTTAATTTATCAGTTGTTAAGTTCACTGGTATTCCTTTCTTGTTTGTATGTTAATAAGTTAACAACTCAGTTGTTAATCTGCTCCGTTCTCATTGTTAATTGAGAAGACTGTTCTGAGATCCTCGTTAATACGAAGACACCAGTTTTCTTGGTGAGCTACATCAGCCCCCGAAAACTCTACTCTTAGCGATTCTTTTGAGAGGGTTGCTAAACCATAATTGAAATCTATGCCGTTTACCCTACCATCCCCATCCAGATGGATGTCGGTAATTTCTTCCCGTGATATTGCCCACGAATTAAATGCCATCCCATTCGAATTTAGTTTTTCAAATAGGGTTATTACTTTTTGCATTGTTTCTATTGTCATTTGTTTACTTGGTTTGTTTGTTATTAATTTAACAACTCAGTTGTTAACAACTCAGTTGTTAAGGATTAAAATTTTAGACCTATGCCTCCACCCCCGTCCATCTGATAATCTGATCAAACGATTCATACCCTAAACCTGCATATAGAATGCTTTCCAATGTCTCGAAAGTATATCCGTTTATACTCGTAACAATTTGTAATGTCTCTTCACTTATCCCTAATTCTCTTAGAGTATCCCATGCTTTTTTCTTATCTCTCATATTACTATTTTATGTTTATTATTTTTGTATGTTATTAATTTAACAACTCAGTTGTTAACAACTCAGTTGTTAAGGTAATCAATTAAGAATTGAAGGATGCACCATTGCCAAGGGTTAGTCGACAATGGTGCAATGTTCAATACTCACTTGATAAGTGATAAGTTAACAACTTAGTTGTTAACTCTTATCTAATTCTGAAACAATCTCATTTATAAGATTAACAGCTTTGGCTTGTTCCTCAGTAGATGCCGCCTTGAATAACTTAGCAATCTGCTCAGCAGTGACAGGCTTCTTTTCCTTATCTGATTTTTTCTTGTTAACAAGAACCGCTTTAGTTGTAGCTTCAGCTATTTTAATATATCCAACAGATACTTTGTTTAGAGTCTTAGTGATTCCTGCATCACTTCTGGTTTTTCTAAGATAGTGCCCTCTCTCATTTAGAATTTTAGATAGATTCTGTTGAGTAGTTTTTCCGTTCTTTACCAGTGGAGCGCAAGTATTCTGTACTGTTTTATAGATTACAGAACTAGGAATATTAGCTTTTTCCATTATCTCAATTTTCTCAACTAAGATTTCCTTAAGGGTTTCCGTTGCTTTGAAGATTGCTTCAATAAATGAATCTCTTGCAGTTGTTAATTCAGTTGTAACATTTTCAAGAACTGCTTTCTGATCTGCAGTTAATTCGATAGCGTTTTTCTTATTTGCTTTTTTAGCCATTTTATTTTCTTTCTATTTTTTAATGTTTTATTGTTAGGTTTATCCATTGTTTTTCAATGGTTAGAATCTTAACAACTGAATTGTTAAAACTCTAAACATTGCACTATTGGAGGTATTCTTTCCAATAGTGCAATGGATAATGCCAAGCCGATAACCTCATAATTTATCGACTGTGATACCTTAGTATATTTCAATCCGTTGAGACCAGTTGAAATTTTAAATTGCTTGGATAGCCATAATTTAAAACCAGTATAAAATAATCATATAAACTAAAGAGCTTTGAAATGTGATTAAGGTATACCCGAAAAAATCGGTCTGATCTGCGTGAATACTTAGGGGTGAAAAGGTTGCCAAACCATATTCACTTTTTTTGACCCCTGCTAAATGTTCGATCCTACTAAAGGCACTTCTCAGGGTCTGCTATTTTAAACTGGTTACAGCGTGCAATTTTTTAACGGCTAGATATTACTCCTAAATCATTTTGTATTGACTACCATTCTTTAAGCTATGCCTCAGAGTAAACGGATTGGACGTTTATCCTTTACGGTTTTTAAACTGCTCTCCACAGATCCCGCTCTGTAATTTTCTTAAAACTGTCAATAAGGCTTTTACTGCTAAAATACTTTATCGCTACCAGTCGAGCTTAGTTGGTTACCCCTAAGCGGGCTATACTGTCAAAAATCTATCCTCTCACTGTCACTGAGCTGAGGTAATTTTTCCCTCACTTTCTTAACCAATACTTTAAAAAAAGAAATAGTGCAACCTAATATTTCATTATTTTTCATAAATGATCATAACAATTTAGTTGTTAGTTGTAAGTTGTTAATGGTTAATGAGTTATGTAACATTAATAATTGTTCATAAATAGCCATAATGATCTGAATTTTGCACTAGCAAAACAACAAAAAATCCTAACAACTTTCCAAGAATTTTTGAAAAGTGTTATATCGTCGTAAATGAAATAGGGTATATTACCCCCATATCAGCTTGCAACGTCATATAAGGCAATTATGAAGCATTATGAGGATATTTTAGTGAGTATAGATAATTATGGTAATTATAAAGGGAATGTTCTACGTGGAACATTTTAACAACTGAGTTGTTAAGGGGTAATTGATAATAGGCAATGGCTAATTGTTCAGTTGATCAGATCATTGCTAATGTCAAATTTTCAACAAAGTCTAGCAATTCACAGCCGATCATTATCAGTAAATATGGAAAGTTAATCATTGTTGATTATCAATAGATCACAGCCAATCGACAGCCACGCCACCCCCCGCCCCCGACTTTTTTTTGTGTGCCGCCCCATGTATATATGTGTGTACAAGAAAAAATTTGACTAAACATCTACCACTCGATATAAAGGGGGTATGCCAAACGTAAAAAAGCAAGAATATTACAGGAAAAATAGAGAAAAGCGGCTCAAGTATCAGCGAGATTACTACGAGCTAAATAAAGAGCGAATCAAGAAAAATCGAGCCGATAGAATGGACAAGGAGCCCGATAGAATGGACAAGGAGCGGTCTTACAACAAAGAATACTACAAGAAGAATAAGGAGCGGATCATGGCTCGTCGTAAGGCTAAAGAGCGGAAATGAAAGTCGCTCACGATTCACCGTTCATTATCCATGATTCGGGGTTCAGTGTGCGGCTACGTGAGCGGGGTTACACATCATCAAAGTATATAATAATGAATGCTAAATATACGTGTAGAATCAAGTTGAAAACTTTTTTAAAAAGCTGTATGTAGTTTCATGCAATTAGAATTATTGTTATGAAAAATTATGAAAAAAAGATACAGTTTCATGCAATTTTTATTTTATACTATAAAAATAGGTATTTGAAGAAGAATGAAAAAATGCATGAAACTGCATACAGAATATAAAAAAGTTTTTATATTAGGTATTTTTAATTAATCATTATAAAGTCAATTTTTTTCTCATCAATATGGATACACAAACCAAGTACAAAATAACAGACATTAAACTAAAACGTAAAAGAATTCCACAAGCCTTGAAGTACGAAATCGATGAATGTGGTTTCATATATCGTGGTTCTAAAAAACTCGCTATGAATTTCCGTTCAGGAAAGTGGTACACTCAAATCAGAGGGAACGATGGTAAAAACTACACCGTAGATTCTGAGAAGCTCACCCGACATGTATTCGGGGACAAGGAACTAGAGTTCAGTCGAGAGGATGTTTTAACTAAACTGCAAGCCCGACCGATAGAAGAGTTCCCTCGTTACGCTGTTACGAGCTATGGGGCTGTCTACTGCATTGATCCTCCTAAGAGAGGCCCACGATCAGGTCAACGGTATCTACTTAGCGAGAAGTTACATAACGGCAAAAGGTACGTAACGGTGTATCATGCGGATGGCCGACGGAGAACCCGACAAGTAGAGCACCTAGTCCGTGACACATGGGGATATTAATTATTTGTTTTTCAAGTAAAAAGAATTATTTTATGTAACATACATGTACAACGACAATGCAGCTATCAAAGCCCTTGATGGACTAGGGAGTTTAGACGAAAAAGGTAAAGCAGTTAAAAGTAGACTTAAAGATGTTAAAAGCGCACTTAACATCTTTAACAGCCTACGTAGTGCTGACGAAGCGTCGTCTATTAACCGTGCTCGTATTGATGCAATGTTTGACGGAGCTAATCCGTACAACCAAGCGCATCTTACGGCTAGTGGTCAAGGCTTAAAAACAAACCTCAACTTTGGAGAAGCTCAACGCCTCCTAGATATTTCTCTATCCGCATACGTAGACTTATACTCTTCATTAGAAAAACTCGTAGAGGTTAAATCATCTAAAGGTAGTGCATCTGAAGTTATGCAGCTTGAAGATATTGTATCTGAAGAGATCACTCATTTACTTCGATGCTGGCCTGAGTTTCATTCACACTACCTCCGCTTATGCACCACGTTCATTAAACATGGAGTAGGAGTTGCGTACTTTGATACACCTGATGACTGGAAATTTAGAGTGGGCGGTTTTGCCGACATCTTGATTCCTCGCCAAACACCATCGTCAGAGAACATGATTGATGTTGCGGTGGGTCGTCGTGAATATCACCTACACGAACTTTACGCTTTCATAAAAAACGAGAAGGCAGCTACTCAAGTTGGTTGGGACGTTAAAGAGATGAAGCGTGTCATTATGAAGTGCGTTAAGACCAGTGGTCGTAGTAGGAACACAAGTTACAGTGATTGGGAAACGTTACAGTCGGAAATGAAAAATAATGACATCTATGCAGGTCATCAAAATCCTACTGTATCTGTATTACATTTTTGGGTAAGGGAGATGGACGGATCTATTTCGCATTACATATGCAGCGAGAAAGATCCTAAAAACTTTTTATATAAAAAGATTTCTCGTTACGAGAGACCAGAACATGCGTACGTAATGTTTACGTACGGTGTGGGATCGAATGGTACATACCATTCCATTCGGGGGTTGGGTCATCGTATATTCAACCATATTCAAACAAGTAATAGGTTGCGTTGCCAAATGATAGATGGCGCAATGTTAGGGTCGGCAGTTATGATCCAACCAGAGAACCAGAGGGCGCTAGATGAATTAGGGTTCACTTACTACGGAGCATATGCCGTACTCTCCCCGAATGTAAACATAATCGAGAAAGCTGTACCTAACCTCAGTACTGCAGTACAACCAGCACTGAATGATATATCAAATCAACTCGCATTGAATACTGACACCGTAAGTACATACGGGTCACAGCAGAGTTCACCATACAGAAACCAGATGCAGGTTGTTGCTGACATGGATGTACAAACCAGATTGTCAGGTGCATCATTGAATCTGTTCTATGCATCATGGAATCGTTTACTACGAGAAGTTGTCAGACGTATCGTAACAACGAAGAAAGTTGATGGTATGTTAAAAGACTTCTATGATCGATGTGCAATGAGAGGTGTACCAGAATCATTTATCCGTTCACTCGACACTATGAGAACCAAAGCTGTCCGTTCAATCGGAAATGGTTCATATGCTAACAGATTAGTTGCTCTTAAAGAATTGCAAGCGATCAGTGGATCATTTGATGATGTAGGTAGACGTAACCTGACTCGTGATATTGTATCAACTAGAGTGGGTCATGATTTAGCTGACCGTTATGCACCGCAGCAAGAGGAGCCTAGAGGAACTTACCATAACAAGATAGCCATGTTTGAGAACAGTGAGTTAATGGAAGGTAAGCCTGTTATGGTTATGGATGAAGAATTGCACAGTGTACATTTGTCAATTCATATCCCAGAACTCAATAAATTAATCGAAGAATTAAATGTTGGTGTCGCTGACCCTGTACAATCTTTACCCGTACTACAAGCCTTTTACCAGCATATAGCTGAGACAGTTCAGTTTATTGCTGCTGACCCTAATGCTGGCCCTTTGATAAGTTCAGCAAAACAAGTCTTGAATTTCGCAGAAGAGATGATAAATAATACTTCTAAGAAGGTGCAGAAGATGCAGCGTGATGCAATGGAACAGCAAGCACAACCTGAAGAACAAGCAAGGCCAGATCCAACATTACAGATGAAGATGCAGGAACACCAGATGAAACTAGAAATGGCAAGACAAAAAGCAGAACTGGACATGGAGCTAAAACAAGCTAAGTTCCAACAGGAGCAAGCCATAGAAGATGCGAAAACAGTAGCAAAGCTCCGTGAAAACTAGCATAAATGTCAAAGAAACAATATATTCCTATCCCCGTTGATAGGTTTCGAAAAGATGTCAAAAGAGTTACTGCCTTGCGAAAAATCGTGGAAGATCCGATACATGAAGAGGCAGCAGCGACTCTTAAAGAAGCAGCCTCTCCAACTTTCGGCAGTATCACCCCCGATGGAGCTGTCAATGGGACAAGACTTGCCTACTATGCTGGCTATTGTGATGCTTTTAGAGATTTACGAAAACTAACCGTTATACAACCAGATAAACCAAACAGACCTGAAGAATGGACGCACATACAGCCGTAGCAGAAACACCTGCCCAAGAAACACCCGAAATTGCACCAGAAAACGCTGTAGAGAATATTCCTACAATGGAACAGCCAGAAGAGGCTCCGAGCTTTACTGATGCCCTTGAAGCGGCTTTAAGTGAGCTTAGTAATCCAACACCTGAACCAACTCCAGAGCCCGCTGTTGAGGAAGCTCCAGAACCCGCTGTTGAGGAAGCCCCTGAATCTGTTGAGGAGGTAGCCGAAGAACCTAAATCTATAGACCCCATAGAAGATTTAAATGATGATATTGGAGATAACTGGACTCCAAAAGCAGCGAATAGATTTAAACAGCTAAAGGATGAATTAAAAAATAACCAATCTGAATCTGAAAAATTAAGGCAACTCGTTGCTGATCAGGAACAAAAGATCAAAGAAATGTCTGGTTTGATAGAAAACAGAGACATTGACCAACTACAGGATCGTATCGCTATTTACGAACACGAGAAAGTGATCAATGATCTTGAGTCTACTGATGCGTACAATGAAGCAGTAACGCAGCCTTTGCAGGAAGTTGTTACACAGGCTAGTGAAATCGCTGATAAATATGAGATAGACCCTGACGCATTGATTGACGCACTATCCTTAGATGAAGCCGATGCACAGGATCAGGCACTCATGGAACTATTGCCTAATGCTACGGACAGAGATAAAGCTCGTATATACAATATTATAGATAAGATTGACCCGATACTAGATCGTCGTAACCACTTAATGGAGAATGCAGAAGAAGCTCTTGAGGAAGCTAAAGCTATTGAGGAGCAGCAGTACAATCAGGAACTCGCAGAAGAAGCACGTATTAGAAGTGTAGTTACTAAGAATGTGGCTGAAAGAGTATCTGAGAAACTACCTTTCCTTAGTGGGGTAGATGGTTTTGATATGAACGAGGTAAAGGAAAGTGTTTCCGAAATTAATCCTGAAACACTACACCCAGTGGATTTCGCTTATAATGCTGTAGCTGCTAAGTTACTTCCTGTTATTGTTGAACAGTATATAAAAACTCGTAGAGAGGCAGAGAGTTTAACTGATCAGTTAGCAACATACGAAGAGGCTGAACCTACGATGTCAGGATCTCCAAAATCAGATTCTACTAGCCCAAGAAGTTCAGGACTAAGTTTTGCAGAATCTATAGAAGCGGCACTAAGTGGTTCTTAGATAATTTTATCCATTATACGACATATTAATTTAGTTGAAGGATACCAATTAAAAATATCTAGAATCCACACAAACATTCGATAACGGAAAAAAGTTTCTTTTGCATAGTAAGGATCATCACTGACCCTTTTCCAAATCGTATAGCCTTTACCTTGAGCACAAATAAAAAACTTACGCTGATCACTGACGTAATAGCGTTCGATCCATATCTGATGATCACGGATCTTAGATTTTTTAATTATCTTTTTAGGCTTATGCATTGAAAAAACGGCATATAATTTACGCCATTTTCTCAATATATTCGTATGAAAGATTTTCATGTGGGCTACGCACCCCACATCACACGAACTCTGAACATTTCTTGGTTAATCCAGCTTTGGATCTTTCCATTTGCATCTTTATATTGTAGCCTAAAAGAAATATATTCGTTGAAATTACTTCTTATAGGGACAAAAGGTCTATGCCACAAGTACTCTGGGTCTATAACCCCATCTTGATCTACCTGTTTTACTTCAACGATATACCATATTGGTCGGTCGAAAGTAGAATCTGATATCCACCCCAACGTAATAATACCGCTGTAAATGTCATGCTCGATAGTAATTTTAGGTATTGGAGGTATAGTCCCCCAATGATCATCTGCTTTAATTGTTGTGGGAAAGCAAAGTAGCAGGGCTATTAGTAACCACTTCAATAACTTTTATTCATTCTAGATTCAACGGCTTCAGTGAAAGATTTACGTTTCTTTTTAGGTTTCGTATGGGTATACCCCTTCTTTTTTAACTCAAGGTGTTTTTTATAAGTACCTGCTTTGACTCCTTTACCAGTCTTAGGGTCATACATCATGTGTGGTTTAAAATCCTTTTTCATTTTTTCTTTTTCTTTTTCTTTTTCTTTTTATATGCAGCTTTTAAGAAAGCTGCACGTTCAGCTTTAGTGTATTTAGCTCTCTGCTTACCAGCAGCAGTCGCTTTTCGTTTCCTACGAGTTCCCGCAGCATATTCAGCAGCAGACAAACTCTTAATAGCTTTTTCTGGTAAATATCTCTCCCCTGTTTCAGAAGACTTCTTGCCAGATTTAGTACGCCACTTTTGTTTAGTCCATTCCTTTAGGCTCTTTTGTGATTTCTTCAAGGCCATTACTTATAACCTCCTCCAGCTTTTTTGTATTTCACAGCTAATAATTGAGCTTTTCTTGCTGACCATTGTCCTGCACGGCCTCCTTTAGTACCTGCTTTTATCTGTTCGAAGAGTCTTTTACGTAAAGAAGGTTTTGTATAGTTACCTGCTTCGTTAACCCTTGATTTCTTTTTTCTTTTTTTCATTACCAGAGTTTTTTGCAAGCCCAATAGCGAGCTGTTGTTTTATCTTTTGCTGTATCACAGTTGTGTCTAGATCTAAAATTTTTACGTCTTTTGGGGTCTTTATGTTGTCTAAAATCTTGATAGTCTCTGTGTCCAAAACCTACTTTTTTAATTTTATCACCTTGTTTACCTAAAACAACAAACTTCTTTTTACTGCCTTTAGGAGCTACTTTTGGTTTGTTAAAACCCGAAAATAATTCACCATGATATTTAATTTTCCCTGAAGGAAGTCTTTTGAATCTAGCTTTGGACATTAGTTAAATTTTTTTCTGGTTATCTATTACAATATGTGCATATTATAAAATATGAATTACAAGAATTTATTTTATTTATTGGGTTTAGCTTTTATAGCTGTGTGTAATATATCATGTGAAACTACAGATGCAAAAGTTGGCCTTCCTGTTCCTTTTACTGACCCTGCTGTTAGAGTTGCTCTAGATGTTAAAGCTGCAGTTATACCTCCTAAGTTTTGTATAGGATTAGATATTAAAGAAGATTAACATGCCTACTTTAGGGGATACACCTACTTTAGAGAAACTAACAGGAACAAGTTTATTGTCCTCTGACAGCGATTCTGTTACTGTAATAGCTCGTGGAGATATGCTTTCTTTTTTTGATATGTCTACTAGACGAGTTAAATCAATAACGGTTCAGGATCTAGGAGAGGCTTTAGGGCTTACATTCTCATAATACATGCCATCATTAGACGGAGTTGAAGCAACCCCACAACTAACGGATCTTCAGTTCGGATACGATGATCTTATACCTATATATGATGTATCGGAGCGAAAAGCAAAAGCAACCACATTCCGTGATTTACTTGAAGCTCTAGGGTATAAAGGCACTTCAGTTATTGATGCCTTGCGAGTCTATAAGGCTAATAATTCAGCTTCTGGTGAACCCCCTATTAACGATCAGTACTTTACACAAACTGATGGTACTGACACAACGAGCACTCTAACATTTAATCCTAATTGTTGGGCTGCTCGTTTTGATTTAACAGGCACTGCTTGGCATGCACCTAATGCTAACGGTCAGGGAGCACGTAGAGCGCATTTGATTGGCCCAAGAGCTGTTGTTTTTGCAGAGCATTACTCACCGAATGGCCCGATGACTTTTACTAATGCACAAGGGCAGCGGTTTACTTATTCTTTTGCTACAGGGACGGTTAATTCAAACACTGAAAATTTACTTACTTATTCTGAAAGTTTTTTAAGTACTACCCCTTTTGCGAAATGGACTGTAGGAAGTGGAGCATCAACGACTACTCAATCAGAGGTGACTGACCCTGAAGATTATGGTCTTTATATCCCTTGGAAGTTAATTGGTGGGGACACCCATGCTTATGGTGTTGTTTATAGAGCCATTTCAGGATTGAGTACAGGAACGGTTTACAACATATCTTGTCATTTTAAAAAAGGGACAAGTGATTTAATTAGACTTGGTTTGTATGATAATAATACACCTCCTAATCTTCAATACCTAGAGATTGCTTTTGACAGTGATGGGGTTCCAAGTACATCAGACAATTCAGACAGTGTAGGGTACATCCAATACACGCCCGTAGGAACAAAAGGTTGGTATAGATGTTCTTTTGCAGTCAGTGCATTAAATGTAGACGGTACACAAACATTTGCTATATATCCAGATAGAAGTGCTTCTAGTAAGTTTGTCTATGCTTCTGGTGCTCAAGTCAGTACAGGATCATCCCTTAAACCATATCAAAAAACAGAAGCATCTGCGGTCACGAGTGGGATAACTTATCAGTCAACGCATGATATGTCTACGATTAGCGATGATGCGAAGATTGGGATACTAGACGTAGGGGCATCTAACACAAGCGTCGATACTAGTTTGCGTTTATATGAAATAGCAACTTCAGTTCAAGAAGGGGAGTTTTTATTACACACAAGATCTCGCCAAAGTTCAACTACAGATTTTCCAATTAGACAAAGAGTTCACTTTACTCAGTCTCATAACTCTTATAGCAGAACATCTACCCCAGCATTTATTTCTATGAGGCAACCACCAGCAGCAACAAGTAGTCCATTTCACGCTTATATGGATGACACTGGAAATTACGATTCTTCAGATGGTGTATTTACTGTGGATGATAATAATATACCAAAGTTATTAATGGTTAATAAGGAAATTGATTCCGTAGGCGGTAATTTTACTAAAGGCCCGTATTATGGTAACCCAAAAATTCGACGAGAGATAGATGCATTTCTCACTGCTTGGGGAACAACAAGAGGTGGGAGAGACCCTTATTAAAGTAATTTGCTTTTACCAGCACTTAATGTATTTTTATGTAAACATTACATATCATGGCATTAAGATTTAAATTCAAAGCAAGACCAGAAAGCAGAAGACCACGTTTCGGTGGTTCAGGAAGCCCTTCTAAAAGAACTAGAGGTGGTTCAATGAATCGTCTTAGAAAGAAAAAAGAAGAAGAAGAAGAAAAAGAGCCTAAACAAACTCAGAGTTTATCTAGAGGAGCTAAAGCTGCTGCTAGTATAGCTAGTAAGCTAGGGTCTGATGTTATGGGAGCTGTTGAAGATGTCAAAAAAGAAATGGCTGCTGGAATGAAAAAGGACGATAAAAAGGAAAAAGAAAAAAGAGGCAGCGGTATGGTGTTCCGTATGGGTCAAATGTACAATAAGTAATTCTCTTATTGACTTTCCATAAGAATAAATTTACTTTTACCTATCGCATTCAGATAGGTTGCTCTAGCCATTAATTAGTTCAGTCTGCATGTGATCAGAGCTGAGTCTCTTAGACATAAATCTTGTGGGTTGCTCTAGCCTTTCCCAATTAGTTCTAATTAAGCAAGGTTATACGATATTGAAACTAGATTGCTTCGCCTTCTAAAGGGGAGTGGTCTGCCTTAACTTATAATTTTATTAACTAATTTAATACAATGGGACATACATTTAACCCTGTTACCGACGGTACTGTCGCCATCGAGACTGTTCTCGCTGAAGAGGCTAACCGCATTGGTGCAGACATACATAGACAAACTATCCATACAAGTCCTTGGATGGATCTTATTAGACAAACAACATTCCCAGATCAGTCTGGTGGATTCTTAACAACTCTAGTTTACGACAGAGCCATTCCAGTATCTGCAGCAGGAGGCAGCACTGGAACACCTACTGCAGGTCAAGTCGGAGCCGACTGGACTAACGTAGCTGCCTCTGAAGGTAGCGGAACTTTAGGTACATCAACTCTCGATCAGCCATTACCAAACGGTGATACAATGGCTACTGAAGTTGGGCCTAATGTCGTTGCAGGTACATCATTTGTACATTTCGGTAAAAAGCTCAAGCAGTACCAGCTTGCAAGAGCTGCCATTGAGTCACCACGCATATCTCTAAATGACATGCGTTTTGCTGCTCACCGTGGAGAACAACTTCGTGCGATCATGGATCTTCTTACTGAAGCTACCCGCTACACTTGGGAGAACCGTTATCGTGATGAGTATGCTCGTCTCTCTGACGGATATGTTGGATGTAAGACTACTGGAACCGCTCTCGACGGGCAAGACGGAACCTTTGAAGGGGACGGCATCGATCAAGTGCTTGACCTTAGTGCTGCAGGAGTTGCTGGCATTCCTGATGCTAACATTTCAAATGCAATTCTTGATAAGTGTTACTTCAACTTGATTCGTAGAGGTGCAGGTACTAATGCTTACGGCCGTGAGAATGGCCGTCCAGTTTTTGGACTTGTCATTTCATCTGAGGCATCTTATCAGCTTCAGACTGAAGCAGGTTTCCGTGATGATGTTCGTTACAATAATGCAGCAGTAAGTGATCTTATTGCTCCATTAGGAATCGAGAAATCTTTCAGAGGTTTCTATCACTTAGTTGACGATCTTGCTCCAAGGTTCTCTTTGGCAAGTACTGATCAGTTTACACGAATAGCTCCTTACACAGTATCGAGTGGCGTATCTACTTATAACAGTGCTTACGATTCTGCTTCTTACGAGGCTGCATTTATTTTGCATCCTGACGTAATGGAGTCTCAGATTCCACAGCCGTTAAGCTCAGTTGGTAGTGGCGTTACATTCAACGCAAACGACTACAAAGGTGAGTTCAAGTGGTTGAACATCCCTGATGCTGTCATTAACCCTGACAGTGAGACTGGATTCTTCAGAGGTATCCTTGCATCTGCTTCTAAGCCGATCAAGACAGACTTCGGATTTATGATTCTATTCAAGAGGGACTCAAGCACACCTGCTGCTTAATTCTAAAGTGGGGTTCCTATAAAAGGGAACCCCACATAATATTAATTCTAACTATTAAAAATTATGCCAACTTTAGATGATACAACAACTCTACAAACTAATTCTGCTGTTGCGGGAAACGATGCCCTCCTTATATCCAACAAAGATTCTGGTGGGAGTAGTTTAATCCAACAAGTACCAGCAGCTCTTATCAGAGAAGGTTTTTCTCATGCGTTTTTGTTTAACTTTGATAATGCTACATTAGCTGCTGACGCTACCGAAAATGCTATTACCTTTGATGTATATACATTTGTAGCAGGGGATAAAATCAACCTAGTTCGGTTAGTAACTACTAAAGCCTTTACTGGAGATGACGGTGCTGGTGGCTCTTTATCTGGATGTGTAGTAGCTGTAGGCTCTCAAAGTGCTGATCCAGATGGTTTTATAACAAATACTGACGTAAGATCAGTAGGTTTTGTTGACAACACTGGTGCTCTGATTGATGGCGAAGCTGATGTAATCGGAGGGTATAATATCCCAACCGCTGGTCATACTTTAAGAGTCACATTCAACCCTGCGGGAGTTAACAACAATGAACTCACAGCAGGTCAATTTGTTGTTTTAGCTAACATTGTTAATGCCGCTAATTATGCTGATTGTGTTCCTGCTCAATAGAGAGTAATACCATACCAAA